>JGI12448J12851_1000150_pt1 | contig 36162 bp, 37 predicted proteins | sample A23M2SouthBayCA_FD_12851 | JGI IMG/M metagenome (IMG submission 12851) | reverse complement strand
GCCGACTGGACGGCGTCGGCGGGTCCCACCGCCGTGAGACGGACGGTGCCGTCGGCCCGATACTCGACGGGCGGCACGACGACCAGTCCGGGCTGGCTGAATGCGTCGGCGAAGGTCCTGTCGTCGCCAGCGAGGGCCGCCCTGACGTAGAGGTAGAACGACTCGTCGGTGCAGTCGCTGATCGCGTAGTCGTGGACGGCGTCGCTCCCGGCGAGTGCTCGCTCGTAGGGGCCGCGCGGGCCCTCGACGTGGAAGACCATCGCGTGCTCGTCTGCTGCGTACCGGTCGCGGTGGAGGAGTCGGGAGATCTCGTAGGCGTCGTGGTCGACGACGAACTGGTGCATCCGGTTGCGCTCGTCGGCCGACTGGTCGACGCTGACCTCGAGGTAGCGCATCGCTCACCCGTCGGTTGGGCGTCACCTCGTAAATATCCCGCTCAGTCGCCGAACTTCTCCAGGAGACCGGCGTAGAAACCGTCCTCGTCCTCGCCGGCCAGCTTCTCGACGATGAGCTCTGGCGTCGAGCGGGCGAGGCGCCCCTTGACGGGCGTCCGGTTCACGACGAGTTCGCCGTCCACTAGCCCCTCTGCCTCGATGCCGTCCACGGCGAGGGCCGTGCCGGCCTCGGCCCGGATCTCGCTTGCGAGGTGTGAGACGAAGACCGCCGTCGCGTCGCGCTCGGCCAGCGCCTCGAGGATGCCCGCGATGATGGTCGCGCTCGCACCCGGTTCGGTGATGCTCTCCAGTTCGTCCACGAGGACGAGCACCGACCGGTCCGCACTCACGTCGGTCACCAGGTCGCCGAACTCCCGGAGCGTGGTCTCGAAGGCCCCCGCGTCCAGCGTCCCCTGCCCCTTGTCGTGGTAGTGGAGCTCCTCGATCGGCTCGATCCGGGCGGAATCGGCCGGGACGGGCAGCCCCATGTGCGCGAGCGTGACGACGAGGCCAACGAGATCGAGCAGCGAGGTCTTGCCCCCGCTGTTCACGCCCGAGAGGAGGGTGACGCCCGACACCTCGTAGTCGACGGGTTCGACGGCGTCGAAGTCGACGTCGAGTAGGGGCGACCGGCCACCCTCGATGGCGATCCCCTCGCCGCCGATCTCGGGCATGGTACACTCGAAGTCGCGAGCGAAGCGGGCGACGGCCAGTTCCACGTCGAGTTCGAGGGCGGCGTCGACGAGTTCGGCCGCGGCGTCGCGCTCGGCGGCGAGGTCGGCGGCGACCTCGCGCTTGAGTCGCGCCGCGCGGCGATCCCGGGCCCGCGTCACCGCCTCGCGGAGTCGCGCGACCGTCTCCTCGTCGTGCTCGACCGGGAAGCTCGGCTCCTCCGGGAAGGCCTGCCGGGCGAGGTCGGCGTGGTCCGACAGTGCCAGGGCGTCGACCAGGTGGTCCCTGGCGGCTGCGATGGCAGCGTCGTACTCGTCGGCCAGTTCCCGCCGGAGGAGCGAGTCGACGCCAGCACCCTGCTCGACCAGCGAGAGGAGGTCAGTGCCCTCGATGGTCACGTCCCGCTCCTCGATGGCGTCTCGCAGTCGGTCGTTGGCGACGCTCTCGGCCATCGAGACGGCCGCGTCGAGGTCCTCGACGGCGGTCGTCAGCCGCGCCAGTTCCTCGTCGTCGGTCGGCGTGCCGTCCGCGTCGAGTCGCTCGAGCGCGGCCGCCAGTGCGTCGAGGTCCGTCGGCGCGTCGAGGTCGGCCGCGCGGTGGACGGCGATGGCCGCCTGGAGCGACGCACCGTTTCGCGCGAAGAACGAGAGGATCCGTTCGGGGACGACCTCGACCGGCTCGGCCAGGGCGTCGGGCTCGACGCGCACGTCGCCCTCGACGTCGACGCCCGCGAACTGCTCGTCGAGTGCGACCACGGTCGCGTAGCCGCGCGCGAGCTCTGCGAGCTGACGCGCGTCGTCGACGAGCTCCACGCTCACCTCGGGCACGGCGTCGGTGGCCTCGGCGTAGGTCTCGGCGTCCGTCGTCGCGAGGGCCCGCTCGCGGACGCGGACGTCGCCCGGCTCCGCCAGCGGCTCGACCTCGGCCAGGGCTTCGCGGACCGCCGCGTCGGGGTCGTGGTCCATCGCGGCCTCGGCGAACGCCCGGACCTCCTCGATGCGGGGCAGCGCGCCGCTGGGGTAGAGCGTCTCCAACCGGGCGGCGGCGTAGTCGGTGACGGTCCGCTCCTGGAGGAGCGAGAGCGCGGCCTCGTGGAGTTCCCGGGCGCGGTCGGTCGCGGCGAACCCGCCGGGATCGTCGTGGCTCTCCCGGATGGCCGCCCGAGCGATGCGCGCCGCCCGGCCGTCACTGACTCCCGGCGCACGAGCCAGCGTCGCCACGTCACCCTCCTGCAGGGCCCGCTCCGGATCGTCGAGTTCCCGGAGCGCGTCGGCTGTCTTGGTCCCGACGCCCGGGATCGCCTCGATGTCCATCTACCCGGTGTGTCCGCCCCGGACGAGAAAAACCCAGCGGGGCGGCCCGGTGTGACTCACTCCCCGCGAGCGATCCGCCCCACGATGCGTCCGAGGACGCCGGTCGGCGTCCTCGCCTCGGGCCCCTCGTCGCTGGTCTCGTCATCGGGAAGCGCGACGCCCTCACTGGCCTCGCTGGCGGCCGTCTCGATGTCGCCGGTCTGGTGACAGACGGCGATCGTGTTCGCGAGCCGGCGGTACTCGGCGGCGGCCGCCCCGTTCGGTGCCTCGCGGACCCGTGGCTCCGGCGCACTCGGCTCGTCGTAGGTGGGGACTGCCGCGACGACGTCCGTCCCGAGGCGCTCCGGGTAGGACTCGATGTCGCTCTCCGCGTCGACGCGCGTCACGACGGCGCCCACGATGGGCGCGTCGACGTGCCCGGCGAGGTCGCGGGTGTTGCTGGCGTCGCCGACCGACACCTCGTCGGCCGTCGTGACCAGGAGGAGTCCGTCCGAGAGGCCGTAGGCGACGAGGTTCTGGTGGCTGATGCCCGCGCCGGTGTCGAGCAGCACGATGTCCACGTCCGCCAGGAGCGGATCGACGACCGACCTGATCTTCGCCGGGTCTGCGTCCGTCGTGGCCGGGACGCCGTCGCCACCGGGGACGACCTGGACCCCTGCGGGCCCCTCGCACCGGACGTCCGCGAGGGCCGCCTCGCCGGCCAGGACCTCGTGGATCCCCTCGGACCGAGTGATGCCCAGCGTCTGCCCGAGGTTCGTCATTCCGAGGTCGACGTCCACGGCCGCCACCTCGTAGCCCGCCTCCGCGAGGGCGACCGCGACGTTCGCGGTCGTCGCGGTCTTGCCGACGCCCCCCTTCCCCCCTGCAATCGCGTAGACGCTTCCCCCCATGAACGGGTGGCTCGACGCACGAGGACACCTAAAGTAATGTCCCGATAGCGTCTTTATCGGGTGGTTATCGGCGGACTACGAGGCCGCTTTCGCCGGGCGACCGCCGTTCGCGTCGCCCGACACCCGTGCAACGGGCTTTTGGCCGGCGGCCACCAACCCCGGCCAATGACAGTGGAGGCGAAACTGGCAGCCGCCCGCGACGACCTCGCCGACCGCGAGGGCGTCCTGGTTGCCTTCTCCGGCGGCGTGGACTCGAGCGTGGTCGCGGCCATCGCCCACGACGCGCTCGGGGACGACGCCGTCGCCTGCACCGCCCGGAGCGAGACCCTTCCCGCCGCGGAACTCGACGACGCCCGCCGCGTCGCCGACGAGATCGGCATCCGCTACGAGGAGGTCACCTTCTCCGAACTCGACAGCGACGCCTTCCGTCGGAACGACGACGAGCGCTGCTACCACTGCCGGACGATGCGCCTCTCTGCGATGTTCGAGACGGCCGCGGACCTCGGTCTCCCGATCGTCTGTGACGGCACCAACGCCTCCGATCCCGGCGAGGGCCACCGGCCCGGCCTCCGCGCCGTCGACGAACTCGACGCGTACTCGCCCCTGCTCGAACACGGCGTGACCAAGGACGAGGTCCGGGACATCGCCCGCGAGTACGACCTCTCCGTGGCCGACAAGCCCTCGATGGCCTGCCTCTCCTCGCGCATCCCGACCGGCCTGGAAGTGACGGCCGACCGCCTCACGCGCGTCGAGAAGGCCGAACAGATCCTCCGGACCTGGGGCTTCGAGCAGTTCCGGGTCCGCGACCACGACGGCCTCGCCCGCATCGAGGTCGGCGAGGCCGAACTGGAGACGGCGCTCGATCCCGAATTCGTCCGGACGGTCCGCCAGCACGTCGCAGACCTCGGCTTCGACCACGTAACCCTCGACCTCCACGGCTACCAGACCGGGAGCGTGAGTCCGGCGGCCGACGCCGCCGACGGGCCCTCGGAGGCGGAGGTACTCGACGCCGACTACCCGACGGACTAGTTCTCGGCCGAGGACGTCCAGGGGGTCCCGTTCTCGCCGTGGCCGGTCTCGCGGACAGCCCCCAGCGATCCCGACGCCGGCATCACTGTTGTGGCGGACGCTCTCCAGTGCGCACTGGCACTCGTAGCCGAGGACGACTGGCTTCCAGTCAGGCCGCCGATCGGGGCACGCTGGGACCGTGCCCTACCCGCGCCGCCAGCGCCAGACCGCGAGCAGCCCCTCGTAGGCCACGATCAGGCCCGCGGCCAGCGCGACGGATTCCGCCGTCGAGAGGAGCGTCACGTCGGCCCGGTCCAGCAACACCGGGTTCGGATTGGCGAGGTAGCTGAGCACGGCGAGGACGAGCCAGACCGTGACCCGGAGCCGGGAGACCAGCAGGCGGACCGCCCGTGGGGCCCGGAACCGCCGGAGGAGGTAGGCGAACACTTCGAAACCCACGAGCAGGGCCAGGCCGACCAGGATCGGGGCCGCCCCCGGCATCCCGGCGCTCTCGAGGAGCCCCGTGAGCGCCGACGGCAGTTCGTCGTAGTAGCCCTCGGGGAGTGCGGCCGGGCTGGCGAGGTAGCCCGCCGCGATCGCCAGCAGCCACACGATCGGCCGGAGGCTGGCAATCTGGCTCGGCCCCGGCGCCATCGACCCCTCGCCGCTCCAGCGGAGCATCAGGAGCGTCCCCTCGAACAGGACGATCATCGTGACGGCGACGATGAAGGGGGCCATCCCCGTCGGGTCCGGGCTGAACAGGAAGGCGACCCCGGCGAAGCCCGCCCAGAAGTACAGCCGGCGGGACTCGAGCCACCGCCGGCTCGTGACCCCCATCATGATCGCCAGCATCACGAACAGGGGGATCTGGAAGATGACCGCGAACATCCCGAGCATCAGAAGGATCAGGGTGAAGGTCTCGCTCAGCCCGAAGGCGACCTCGGCGACGGGTTGGGAGTACCCCAGGAAGTACGTGAAGATCAGGGGCAGGACGAGGAAGTAGGCAAAGAGGAGGCCCACGCCCGCCAGCACGAGGCTCGTCGGGACCGACGCCAGGTAGTACCGGCGCTCGTTCGGGTACAGGCCGGGACGCATGAACAGGTAGGTCTGGTAGACGAAAACAGGGAGGGCGGCGATCAGGCCCACGAGCGAGGCCACCTTGAGTCGGGCGAGGATCAGCGCGAGGGGGTGATACACGCGGGGACAGGCGACCGATTCGGCGGGTGCCGGGATCGTCGCGTCCATCGGCACGCCGGGGACGACGGCGCTCCAGACGGTGCCGATCGTGGACTGGGGGCCACCGCTCGCGACGCTGAGGGTGGGTGCCGGCGGCGGACAGTTCGCGGCGGTTCCCGGGAGGAAGGAGTACCACAGGAAGTTGATCAGGCGGTCGGCGAAGGGGAAGACGAAGGCGCTGACGACGGCCATCACGAGGATGACGACCCCCAGCCGGCGGATCATCTCCTCGACGTGGTCCGCCAGTGGCATCTCCTGGTCGTCGGGGGCCCCGGCGCCGGTCCCGACCCCGCCGGGTGCGCCACCCTCGGGTGCCGGCGTCGGCGCCCCGCTGACCGTCACCTCCTCGTCCCCGTTGCTCATCGAGCGCGGCTTGACAGTGCCGTCTTGTAAGCTTTCTTTTCGGCGCTGGGGCCGAGGACCGTTCGATCCCCGCCGTGCGCCGTCCTGCGTGCGTCGCCGCATGAATAAATTGATAACAGACACCCGGCAACCTCCGGCGAAGCCATGGCTGGGGCGATCGACGAGGACGCGGCGAGATCCATCGCGCGCGGGCGGAGCGCCGTCGGCGGGCTCCTCTCCAGCGCCCAGTCCCAGCTGAAGAAGGTCTTTCTCGTCTTCGTGTTCGGGATGCTGGTGACCATCTGGGCGCTCCGGGCGTTCGTCTGGGACGCCCTCAAGCGGGACCTGCTCTACGCCCGGATGAGCCAGGAGGTCATCGAGGAGACCTCGGTCGTCGCGGTGACGCCATTCGACGTCATCCTCCTGCAGATCAAGATCGGCCTCGTCGTGGGGATCATCGCCGCCCTGCCGGTCCTGGTCTGGGTCGGCCGGGACGGCCTGCGGGAGCGCGGGTTCTGGCCGACGGAACACCTCCCGCTGTGGAAGGTCTCGGGGGTCGCCGTCTTCGTCGTCCTGCTCGGTGGCGGTGGGCTGTTCTATGCCTACGAGCTGTTCTTCCCCCTGATGTTCGACTTCCTGGCGACCAACGCGGTCAACGCCGGCCTGAAGCCGACCTACTCCATCGTGATGTGGACGGAGTTCATCGTCTTCCTCCTGCTGTCGTTCGGCCTCGCGGCGCAACTCCCACTCGCCATGAGCGCCATCGCCTCGGCCGGGATCGTCCGGTACGAGACCTTCCGCGACAAGTGGCGCTACGCCGTCGTCGCCATCTTCGCCTTCGGCGCCGTCTTCTCGCCGCCGGACCCCTTCACCCAGATCATGTGGGCGCTCCCGCTGGTCTTGCTGTACTGGGTCAGCCTGGGCGTCACCAAGCTGGTCGTCATGGGCCAGCGCGCGGGCGAGCACGTCCCCATCGGGCGCGTCGTCCGGGAGCGCTGGAACCTCCTCGCCGGGACGCTCGTCCTCGGCGGTGGCGCGACCTACGCCGCGCTGACGAGCGGTGGCCTCTCGGCCGCCAACGAGGCGCTCCGGATCATCGGCTCCTCGCGGCGCTTCCCGACGGCGGACGAACTCGGCCTGTTCGGCCTCTCGCCGGCGGCGACCGCCGCGGTCTACGCGGCACTCGTCGCCGTCATCGCGGGCCTCGGTGCGCTGTTTTACTTCCGGATCCAGGCGCTCGAAGCACAGTCGATCCGCGAGGCGGCGGCCGCGGGGCCGGCGCCCGCGAGCACCGGCGGCCCGGCCGAGATCGACCTCGACGCCCTGAGCGCGGCGGCCGTGCGGGCCGCGCCCCCCGAGGCCTTCGCGGACCTCTCCGAGGGCGAGGCCCTGGAGCACGCCCGAACGGCGATGGACGAGGGCGAGGCCGACAAGGCGGAACTGATCCTGGAGCGCTACGACGAGGCCCAGGCCGAACTGGCCGAGCGCGAGGCCGAGGGGGACGACGGCGACGGTGCCCCCACGGACGACGAGGGGAACGTCGTGACGTCGACTGTCGCGGGCATGGCCGACGCCTTCAGCGAAGACGAGACGACCGAGGAGGACATCGGCGGCTACTACTACGACCTCGCGTTCATCCTGGAGTCGCTGACCTCCAAGGCGATCTGGCTGGTGGGCACCTTCATCGTCGTCATGGCCGCCACGTTCGTCTACCTGTACTCCGGCGGGATCGGCGACATCAGGGACTCGTTCCTGACGCACATGCCGGCCGGACTGGTGCCCGACGTCGAGATCGTTACGCTCCACCCCGTCGAGGCGCTGGTCTTCGAGGTCAAGTTCTCCGTCCTGCTGGGCGCCGTCGCCATCCTCCCGCTCCTGCTGTACTTCGCCTGGCCCTCCCTGGAGGAGCGGGGCATCGTCGGCGGTGACCGCAACGTCCTCGCGGTCTGGGGCGGGACCGTCCTGGTCGCCCTGACCGCCGGCAGCCTCGCGGGCTTCTTCTACGTCGCCCCGACGATCATCTCCTGGCTGGCCGCGGACGCGCTGTCGTCCTCCATGGTCATCGCCTACCGGATCAACAACTTCGGCTGGCTGGTCATCCTGACGACGGTCGGCATCGGCGTCCTCGCGGAGATCCCCCTGACGATGCTGCTCTTCCACCGGGGTGGCATCGTCTCCTACGGGACGATGCGGCGGCGGTGGCGCGTCTTCGTCGTCGGCGTCTTCGCACTCGGCGGCCTGTTCACGCCGAAGGGCGTGTTCACCATGTTCATCGTCGCCATCCCCGCGTCCCTGGCTTACGGCGCCGGTCTCGGCCTGCTCTGGCTCTACACCCGCGTCTCGCGGACGCCAGCGCGCTTCCGCGGCGAGGCGGCCGACTGATACCTTCCGTACCCGGCCCCGACCCCCGCCGCCCCTAGGGGACGCTCTCGGTGACCTCGTCAGTCGTCAGCGGGAGTTCGACGGTGAACGTACTCCCCGACGGTCCCGTCTCGGTCAGTTCGACCCGGCCGTCGTACCGGTCGACGAGGCGGTCGACCAGGTAGAGGCCGAGGCCGTGTTCGGCGCGGCTCAGGTCGTCGCGCTCGAAGATGCCGTCGCGCTCGTCCCGGGGGATGCCCGACCCGTCGTCCGACACCCGAACCACGGCCACGTCGCCGTCACGCTCGGCCGCGACCGTGACGCGTGGCGCGTCCGCGTCGTTGTACTCCACCGCGTTCGAGAGGAGGTTCGAGAACACCCGCGGCAGGAAGGCGTCCGCGCGGACGACCAGGTCGGTCGCGACGGCCACCTCGGTCCGCACGTCCGGATAGGTGTCACGGAGGTCCTGGAGTTCCGCCTGGAGAACCGCCGAGAGGTCCACCGGCCGGAGGTCCGCCCCCTCGTGGAGCGCCTCGCCCATCAGCCGGATGTCATCGACGACCGTGGTCATGTCGTCGCTCTGCCGCTGGATCGCCTCGAGTTTGGCCCGCTGCTCCTCGTCGCCGATTCCGTCTTCGAGGAGCATCGTCGTGTATCCCTTGATGACCTGCGCCGTGTTCAGGACCTCGTGGCGCAGGAGGCCGTTGAGGTAGTCGAGCGCCTCGCGTTGCTCGTCCAGAGAGGCCGCCCGGACGTCGCGTCGCTCGGCCTCGATGGCGTGCTGGATGGCCCGCGCCTCGACGACGCCCACCAGCAGACCCCCGGCGGCACCCCACGACGTGCTCCCCAGCAGCCAGCCGGCGATCAGCCCTGCCCCGCCGGGCCGAACCGTCGCCGCCAGGACCGCGTTCATGACGAGAAAGACCGTCGCGCCGCCGAAGCACCACTTGGCGACCCGCCGGTATCGCGTCGGCTCGACGTCGCTGCGGGCCAGCCAGTAGCCACCGACGATCACGCCGGCCGTGAACGGGACCGTCGTGACGTAGCCGACCACGACGCCCTCGGAGACGGCCCGCGCGAAATCAAGCACGACGAGGGTCCCCGTCACGGCGGTGGCAGCGGCCAGTAGGGCCACGCCGAAGCCGGCGACGGCCCACGGGAGACGCGCGTCGTCGAGCAGGACGCGCCGCCTGTCCTGGCCCATGTCCTCGTGTGTTTCTTCCTAGCGCTATTTGACGCTTGTGGGCCGTTATCTGAAGCGATAGTGTGACGAACGTGCCACGTATCCGGGCCGGAATCGTGGGTCTCTCGGTATCGGGGCCGATAGCCAGCCGCTCGAAACTGCCGGCTCGATGGCGACACTCCTATTATTCGGGTACTCGTCCAGGAATCTATGCCGAAGATCAGCGTCGAAGTCCCGGCCGAACTTCTGGCGGACCTCGACGACCACGTCGGTGCAGAGGGCAAGTTCGTCAACCGGAGCGAGGCCATCCGGGCGTCGATCAGGAAGACGCTCGACCAGCTCGACGAGATCGACGCCCGCCAGGGGCGCCTCGAGGGAGGCGAGGACGCGTGAGCGCCGACGGTTCGGCCGCCGAGGGAGCGACCAGCCCGCTGCCGGTCCCCCGGCTGGCCCTCGCGGCACTGTTCGTCACCGCGCTCGTCACGAGCCAGGTGACCGCCTCGAAGATTCTCGCCTTCTCGTTGCCGTTCTCGATTCCGCTCACCGGATCGACGCTGCTCGTCCCCGGCGCAGTCTTTGCCTACGCGCTGACCTTCTTCGCCTCGGACTGCTACGCCGAACTCTACGGCCGGCGGGCCGCCCACGAACTCGTCAACGTCGCCTTCGCGATGAACTTCGTCCTGCTGGGGCTGGTCTGGCTGGCCATCGCCGCGCCGGCTTTCGCCAACTCCCCGGTCCCCGGGAGCGAGTTCGCCGCCGTCCTCGGGCCGAGCACGGGCATCGTCGCCGGGAGCCTGCTGGCCTACCTCGTCAGCCAGAACTGGGACGTCCTCGTCTTCCACCGCCTGCGCGAGGCCACCGACGGCGACAAACTGTGGCTGCGGAACGTCGCCTCGACGGCCTCCTCGCAACTGATCGACACGGTCATCTTCATCACCGTCGCCTTCGTCGTCTTCCAGGGCTTCGGACTCTCCGCTGCGCTGGGCCTGATCGTCGGCCAGTACGTCGTCAAACTCCTGATCGCGCTCGTCGACACGCCCTTCGTCTACCTCGTCGTCGGTCTCGCCCGCGGTCGCGGGTCTGACGCCGGGCCCGTGACGGCGGACTGACCCCGCACTCCGATCAGTCTATCCGCGTCGCGAAGCCGAAGCGTGGCTTGACGTCATCGACCCTGACCCGGACGGTTTCGCCCTCGCTCGCGCCCGGCACGAACAGCGTGTAGTCGTCGATCTTCGCCACGCCGTCGCCCTCGTTGCCGGTGTCCACGATCTCGACCTCGCACTCGTCGCCCTCGCGGACTGGCCCCGTCAGGCGCCCCTTCGCCACGAGGTAGAGTTCCGAGGACTCGTCGCGCGAAGCCTCGGGCCGGACCTGGCGGACGTACTCGAACTCACGCTCGACCTCGGACTCCAGGTCGGCCAGGTCCCGGCCGTCGAAGACCTTGACCGCCAGGTCGCCGCCGGTGTCGAGCACGTCGAGCGCCACCTCGAACGCCTGGCGGGCGAGGTGGACCGAGCGGGCGTGGTCGAGGTCGTAGTCCCCACTCATGTTCGGGGCCATGTCCGAGAGGACGACGTCGACCGGGCGTGCGTCGTCGGCCGCACCGACGGCGTCGACGATGGCCTCGACGGTGTCGTCCTCGGTAATGTCGCCCCGGATCGTCTCGGCCGGTGCGTCGGGGTCGTCGAGTGGGTCGATGCGCTGGCGGTCGACGCCGATCACGCGGCCGTCGCTGCCCACCCGCTCGGCGGCCACCTGGAGCCACCCGCCAGGGGCAGCGCCGAGGTCGACGACCGTCCGACCGGCGCCGAGCAGCCCCGCGGTCTCGTCCAGTTGCTGGAGCTTGTAGGCCGACCGGGCGCGGTAGCCCTGCTGTTTGGCCTTGTTGTAGTACTCGTCTTTCCCCGACATACTACCTCCGGGCGGCGACTGGTGCGATGGGCTCGAACGAACTCTCGGTCATACCGGAACACAGGCCGGCGACGCTGAAAGGGGTGCCGACTCGGCGGTTCGGCGCCACCGGGCGGCGCCCACACCTCACTCGAACCGGTCGGGCTCGATTCGTGACAGTCGCATCGCGTTGCCGGTCACGCCGAGGCTCATCCCCATGTCCCCGACGACGACGGCGACGGCGACGCTCACCAGCCCGAGGGGCACGCCGAGCGCGAGCAGGGCCTTCACGCCGAGACTCGCCCAGACGTTCTGCCGGATCACGCCGTTGGCCCGGTGCGACAGCGAGTAGAGGTACGGCAGCTTTCCGACGTCGTCGCCCATGAGGGCCACGTCGGCGGTCTCCAGGGCAGTGTCGGTCCCCGCCGCGCCCATCGCGACGCCGACGTCCGCGGTCGCGAGCGCGGGCGCGTCGTTGATGCCGTCGCCGACCATCGCGACCTCGCCGCAGGTCTCCTGGAGTTCCGCCACGGCGTCGACCTTCTCGTCGGGGAGGAGTTCGGCGCGGTACTCGTCGACGCCGACCTGCTCGGCGATGGCTCGGGCAGTCCCCTCGTTGTCGCCGGTCAGCATGACGACGCGCTCGACGCCCAGTTCCTGCAAGCGCTCGACGGCCCGCTTCGAGACGGGACGCACCTCGTCGGCGATGGCGATGGCGCCCAACAGGTCCGTCTCGGTCCCGACGAGGACGACCGTCTTGCCCTCCCGCTCGAGCCTGGCGAGGGCGTCCCCGCTGAAGACGCCTCGGGTCGTGGCGGACGCGGTCCCGCCGTCGGTGGCCCGCCGGGCCCGCGAGAGGTCGAAGCCGAGGTCCTCGAACAGCCCCGGCTTGCCGGCGTAGTACGTCTCGCCGTCGACGTTCGCACGGACGCCCTTGCCCGTCAGGCTCTCGAAGGCCGTCGGTTCCGGCAGGTCGCCCACGTTCGCCTGCCCGGCGCGGGCGAGAATCGCCGTGGCGATAGGGTGTTCGCTCCGCCGCTCCAGGACGGCGGCGTGGCGGAGCACGGTCGTCTCGTCGGTGTCGCCGGCGGGCACGACGTCCGTGACTGCCAGTTCGCCGCGGGTGAGCGTGCCCGTCTTGTCGATGGCGACGGCGTCGACCTCGCCCATCGCCTCCAGGTAGGTGCCGCCCTTGATGAGGACGCCGTTCTTCGCGGCGCTCGTGACGCCCGAGACCACGGAGACCGGCGTCGAGATGACGAAGGCACACGGGCAGGCGATCACCAGCAGCGTCAGCCCGCGGACGAACCACGTCCCCCAGTCGCCGGCGAACGTCAGGGCGTACCCGGCGACCCCCACCGAGACGGGGTCGGCGATGAGGAGCGGCGGGAGCGCGGCGGTCAGGATGGCGAGGACGACCACGACCGGCGTGTAGTAGCCGGCGAAGCGGTCGACGAACTGCTCGGTCTCGGTCCTGTTCGCCTCCGCCCCCTGGACCATCTCGATGATCCGCGCGAGCGTCGAGTCGCCGGCGGTCGACGTTACCGTCACCTCCAGGTACCCCTCCTCGGCTATCGAGCCGGCGAAGACCTCGTCGCCCGTCGTCTTGTCGACGGGGACGCTCTCGCCGGTGATGGGCGACTCGTCCACGGCGCTTTGCCCCTCGCTGACCGTCCCGTCCAGCGGAATCTTCTCGCCGGGCCGGACGACCACCGTCTCGCCCACTTCCACCTCGTCGGCGGACACCGTCACTTCCTCGCCGTTCCGAACGACGGTGGCCTCGTCGGGCGACAGCTCCATCAGCTCCCGGAGGGAGTCCCGCGCCCGGTCCATCGCGTAGTCCTCGAGCAGTTCTGCAATGCTGAACAGGACCGCCAGCGTCGCCGCCTCGACGACGTACCCGATTCCCGTCGCGGCGACGATGGCCGTCCCCATCAGCAGGTCGATGTCCAGGCTCCGGTTCCTCGCGGAGTAGTACCCGCTCCGGACGACGGGGAGCCCGCTGGCGGCGACCGCGCCCAGGAAGAGCACGTCCGCCAGGTGGAGGGGGTAGTCGAGGACGCTCGCGACAGCGACGTTTGCCCCCGTTAGCAGGAACTCGACGAGGAGCCCGAGCGTCACGAGGACGGCGCCGAGCCAGGTCTTCTTCGCGCGCGGACTCGTCCAGACCTCCGTCGGCGGCGCCACGTCGACGCCGCCACCCCCGCCAGGACCGTCGCCGTCGTCCCCGCCCGACCCGCCGACCACCTCGTAGCCGGCGCCCTCGATGGCGGCGACAACCTCGCCCTCGCTCGCGCGCTCGGGGTCGTAGGTGACGCTTGCCGTCCCGCTGGTCGGCTGGAGGGCGGTGTCGACGACGCCGTCGACGCGCCCGAGGCTCGAGTCGACCTTCCCCGCACAGGACGGGCAGTCCATCTCCGGGACCGCGAACCGGACGGTCTCCGCCCGTCGCTCCCTGCCTCCGGTCCGGTCGTTTCCCTCCGGCTCGTCGTCGCTCATTGCCTGCCTCTAGAGGCGGGACGTCGATAAGCCTTGGTTGGAACATTCCAACCCCGAGGACGGCCGCGTCAGAGGTGGGCCGACGGGCCGTCGGCGACGCGGTCCCCGGCGACGTGGCGCTTCGCGAGCCACTCCTCGGCTCGCCGGAGGCGGTAGGTGAGCGTCGAGCGGGGCACGTCGAGGTGCGCCGCGAGGTCGGCGACGTCGACGTCGCGGGGCGACTCGTAGTAGCCGTGTTCGACGGCCGCCTGGAGCGCCGCCTCCTGTTCGGGCGGCAGGCCGTCGGTGCCGTCCCCAGACTCGTCTGCCGGCGTCGCGGCGTCCCCCGATCGGAGCATCTCCGTCCGGGCGCAGTCGCCGACGGCCGCCTCGAGTTCGTCGAAGAACGACGCCTCGTCGCCCTCGCCGGAGTGGACGATCCGCCAGGTGTAGTGACGCCCCTCGTGTCGCGTCTCGAACAGGACTCCGTCGCCCAGGTGATCGCGGGCGAGGTGGGGAACGGACGCACAGGTTGGCGTGCGCTCCCAGCGGGAGTACAGGACGAGTTCGTCGTCGGTCCGCTCCAGGACCTCCGTCGTCTGGGTGGCGCCGCAGTGCTCGGTCGCCAGACAGTCCGCGTAGTAGTCGCTGTCGAGGAACGCGCGCTCGACGTCGTCGAGTGCGGCGGGCGTCCCGGTCGCGTGGTCGACGCGCCAGAGCCGTTCGTCGGTTGCGTGCAGGGAGAGCGACCGGATCCGGGCGTCCGGGTGGTCGGCCAGGGCGTCGGCCACCCTGTTGCACCCCGGCTCGTACTCGAGGGCGAAGACGAGGTCGCGCATGATCCCGCTTGGTGGCGGTGGGACATAACGGGCCGGCCCGGCTCTCCGAGTACCTCGGCGTCCCCGATAGTTTTACCGTCCGGTAAACCGAAGGGGGACTGACGTGGGGGTCGCTACCACGGCTCCCAGGGTGACCGAACCAGCATGTCAGACTCCACGACGCCACAGGCGACCGGGACGATTCTCGACGGCGTCACGGTCGTCGACTGTTCGACGTTCGTGACCGGCGGCTTCTGCTCGATGATGCTCGCCAACCTCGGTGCCGAGGTGATCAAGGTCGAACAGCCGGGGTACGGCGACGCGATCCGGCACACCGGCCCGCCCTTCGTCGACGGGGAGTCGCCCTACTACTGGACGGTCAACTACGGGAAACGGAGCGTCGAACTGGACCTGAAGAACGAGGCGGCGCTGGACGCGCTCTACGACCTGGTCGCCGAGGCGGACGTCTTCGTCCAGAACTTCCGACCGGGCACCGCAGAGCGGCTCTCGGTCGACTACGACACCCTCTCCGCGCACAACGACGACCTCGTCTACCTCGCCATCTCCGCGTTCGGCCAGACCGGGCCCTGGGCAGAGCGCTCGGGGTACGACCTCCTGATCCAGGGCATGAGCGGGATCATGAGCGTGACCGGCGAGGCGGGGCGCCAGCCGGTGAAAGTCGGCCTCCCGATGACCGACCTGATCACCGCCATGTGGGCCGCCTTCGGATCGATGGCGGCGCTGTACCGCCGCGAGCAGACCGGCGAGGGGGAGTACGTAGACCTCGGCATGCTGGAGGCGACGCTCCCCTGGCTCACGAAGCAGGCCGGGCAGGTCTTCGCCGGAGAGGAACCGGAACGGCTCGGGACGAAAGATCCCGTCCTCGCGCCCTACCAGACCTTCGAGACCGCCGACGGCTACCTGAACGTCTGCATCCTCAACGAGAAGCTCTGGCACGAACTCTGTGCCGTCATCGACCGCCCCGACCTCCCGGCCGACGAGCGCTTCGAACAGAACGCCGATCGGGTCGCTCACCTGGAGGCACTCGAGGCCGAAATCGAGGCCACCCTCGGCGAGAAGACGACCGACGAGTGGATCGAGATCATCGCCGAGGAGGGCGGCGTCCCGGCCGGCCCCGTCTACGAGGTCGAGGAGGCCCTGCACAACCCCCAGATCGACCACCGCGGGACGCTCTCGGAGGTCGAGCACCCCGAACTTGGGACGATTCCCGTCATCGAACACCCCCTGCGGTTCGACCGCGGCGACACTGGCTTCGACCTGGCACCGCCGCTCCTGGGCGAACACAACCGCGCCGTCTTCCGGGACCTCGGCTACTCCGAGGCCGAACTCGACGACCTCGCCGCAGCGGGGGCCTTCGGTGACGACGACGGAGCCGGTGGAGGCTGATCGCGTGGTAGTGACGCGACGGGCACCCGACGGTCGCTCCCTACTCGGACTCCACCAGGAGCGGCTCGATGACGAACTCGTCGATGGCCTTTTTGGCCTCCTCGGGGGCGTCGTCGTGCCCGAGGGCGAGCTTCCGACCGCGGGCGGCGTGGATCGCGTCGGTGACGTGCTGCCCCATCCGCTCGGCGTCGACGTCGCGGAAGACGCCCGCCTCGATGCCCTCCTCGACGACCTCGGTGATGCTCCCCCGGATCCGCCCGTAGTGCTCGTTGAAGATTTCGCGGTGACACTCGTCGTTCTGGGCCTGGGTGAACAGTTCGTGGTAGACCTTCATCCGGTCCCAGTGCCCGAACTCTTCGAAGCCCGGCCCGAAGAGACACTGCTCGATCCGGGCGTCGAGTTCCTCCCTGGGCGGCGCGTCGGCGTCGACCTCGACGCTCCCCTCGTACTGGTCGAGGACGTACTCGAGGAAGTGCGAGAGCAGGTCGTACTTGCCGTCGAAGTGGTAGTGGATGACCTGGCGGGTCTTGTCCATCTCCTCGCCGATGTCCCGCATCCGGAGGTCGCCGTAGCCGTGCTTACTGAGCGCGCGGAAGGTCGCCTCCATGATCGCCTCCCGCGTGTCGCTCGGCATCGCTTCCTCGTCGGGACGACTCATGTCTCCAGATTCGGCCTGTCTCGGTTATAGGGCTTGTTCTCGCGAGCCGAGGGAGTTTACCACACGGTAAATTATTTACAACACCCGGGCAAACTACTGCCTGACTATGCCAGACAAACTCATACAAGGGGGGACGGTCGTCTCCCTGGACCCCGACGTGGGGGACCTGGCGGAGGGGGACGTACTGATCGACGACGGCGAAATCGTGGAGGTCGGGCGCGGGCTGTCGGCGTCGAATGCGGAGGTCATCGACGCCTCGGACCACGTCGTCCTGCCGGGGTTCGTCGACTCGCACATCCACCTCGCACAGACCCAGGTCAGGGGCATCGCCGGGGACTGGTCGCTCATGGGCGAGTACTTCGAGCACATGCTCGGCAACATCACCGGCCTCTACCGGCCCGAGGACATGTACCTCGGTGGCCTCTTCGGCGCGTTCGAGAAGCTCCACACGGGCACGACGACGGCCCTGGACTGGTCGTACCCCAACTCGCTCGAACACGGCGAGCGGGCCCTCGACGCGCTCCAGGACGCCGGCCTGCGCGCGGTCTACACCTACGGGCCACCGGGTGACGACGCGGCGAAGTGGTGGTACGAGAGCGACGTGGGCCTCCCGGAGGACAACGTCCGCGAACTGTACGACGGGACGATTCGCGACGACGACCTGCTCAGTCTGGCGCTCGGCCTCCGCGGGCCCGACTTCTGCGTCGACGAGACCGCGCTCGCCGACCTGGCGCTGGCCCGTGAACTGGACGCGCTCGCGACGATCCACATGGGGGCCGCGCTGTGGCCGTCGTCGGTCTACGGCGAGGACTACCAGGGCTTTGGCTGTCTCGAGGACGAGCTCGGCCCCGACGTCAACGTCGCCCACGCGAACCACTTCTCCCAGGCGGACGTCCAGCACGCGGTCGACGCCGGCGCGTCCTTCTCCTCGACGCCGGAGGTCGAGATGCAGATGGGCCACGGCATCCCGGTCACGGACAAGGTCCTCACAGCCGGCGGCCGGCCGACCTGGGGCGTCGACGTCTGCTCGAGTATCAGCGGCGACGTGGGCAGCCAGATGCGCATCGGCCTCCAGCTCCAGCGCATGTTCGACAACCAGGAAATCCTCGAGGGCGACGAGGAGGTCACCGGGGTGAGCCTGTCCTGTCGGGACACCCTGGAGATGGCGACCATCGAGGGAGCGAGGGCCCTCGGCATGGAGGACGAGATCGGGACGCTCACGCCGGGCAAGCGCGCCGACATCGTCATGCTCCGGACGGACGACTTCATGACGGCGCCAGCGCACTCGCCGGTCCAGACGGCCGTCTTCCAGTCCGACCCGTCCCACATCGACACCGTCCTCGTGGACGGCGAGGTCGTCAAGCGCGACGGCGAACTGCTGAACCCGCTCGTCGACGAGGAGTTCGACCGGTTCGTCCAGTCCGGCCGACGCCTGCTCGACGAGGCCGGCATCGACCTGTGACGGGTCGCCGCCCGGCCGTAGACATTTGCCCTTCCGACGCGACGGACCACCATGCGACTCGGACAGTACTCCGGTGACGACGCGGCCGACCCGTGGACGGGCGTCCGACTCGACGACGAGACGGTGGTCGACCTGCCGCGCGCCGGTGCGGCGGCGGGCGTCGACGTCCCCCGGACGACGACCGACCTGCTCGCGACGTGGGAGTGGCAGGAGAAGGCGGCCCTCGCCGTGGCCTACGCCACGGAGACGGGGACCGGGCTCCGCGACCTCGACGGCCTCGCGCGCCACGCGCCGGTCACCTCCCCCCAGAAGGTCGTCTGCGTCGGCCTGAACTACCGCGACCACGCCGAGGAGGGCAACAACCCGGTCCCCGACGAGCCGGTGCTCTTCTCGAAGTTCCCGACCGCGGTGACCGGACCTGACAGCACGATCACCTGGGATCCCGACCTGACGGGCAAGGTCGACTACGAGGCGGAGCTCGTGGCGGTCATCGGGCGCGAGGCCCGGCGCGTCGACGTGGACGACGCCCTCGACTACGTCGCCGGCTACCTCGTGGGCAACGACGTCTCGGCGCGGGACCTCCAGCACGGCGACGGCCAGTGGGTCCGCGGCAAGAGCCTCGACACCTTCGCACCGGTCGGCCCAGAACTGGTCACCCGCGACGAGGCGCCCGACCCCCACGCGCTCGACATCTGGACCGAGGTCAACGGCGAGCGACTGCAGGACTCCTCGACGGCGAACCTCATCTTCGGTATCGACGAACTCGTCGCGTTCTGCAGTCGTGCCTTCACGCTCACGCCCGGGGACCTCCTCTTTACCGGGACGCCACCCGGCGTCGGCGTCTACCGCGACCCGCCCGTGTTACTCGGGGACGGCGACCGCGTCACGGTCGGAATCGAGGGCCTCGGCGAACTGACGAACATCTGCGCGTTCCGATGAGGCCCTCACGGGACGGCACGCCCTGAACCTCGACGTTTACCAGGCAGTAAAACTAATGCGGAGCCCTACGAGCGTGTGGGCATGGACGAGCAGACTCTAGACGAGGAAAACGTCGTCGAGGCGCTCCGGTCGGTGAACAGGCGTGAGGACTTCAGCGCGCGCCGTCCCAGCCAGTACACGAACTGGATCGACGAACAGCTCTCCTGGAAGGAGACCTGCTACGTGGGGAGCTGGTCGACGTTCGCGAACCTCAAACTCGAGGGACCGGACGCCATCGACCTGCTCGCCGACCTGAGCATCAACTCCTTCGCTGACTACCCGATCGGCGGGGGCAAACACCTCGTCCAGTGTGACGAGGACGCGAACGTCGTCGCCGAGGGCGTTCTGGTCCGGGAGGACGAGGAGACGTTCGTCGTCCACGGGGTGCCGTGTTACTGGACCGCCTTCAACCTCGAACGCGGCGATTACGACGCTACCTACGAGTTCCGGGACACGTTCAACTACGGGATACAGGGCCCCAACTCGATCGAGGTCCTGGACGCGCTCGCGGACCACGACCTCCGCGACGTCGGGTTCATGCGCTCGGGCGACATCGAAATCGCCGGCGTCGACGTGACCGCCGTCCGGTTCGGGATGTCGGGCGAACTCGGGTTCGAGCTCCACGGCCCGGGCGAGCACAGCGAGCGGGTCTGGGACGCGATTCTGGCGGCCGGCGAGGACTACGGCATTCGGCGACTGAGCGCCGGGACCTCCTCCATCAACCAGCTCGAGTCCGGCATCCCGTCACGGGTGCGCGATTTCGTCTCAGCCATCTTCGGTGAGGAGATGGCCGACTACCGGGCGTTCCTCCGCGACCACCAGACGCGGGACCTCATCACCCACGCCGTGGAGGGGAGCTTCGAGACCGACGACGTCACCGACTACTACCGGACGCCGGTAGAACTAGGGTGGGACCGGTACACGGAGTTCGACCACGACTTCGTCGGTCGGGAGGCACTCGAGGCCGAAGCCGCGGACCCAGGGCGGGTACTGGCGACGCTGGAGTGGAACGAGGACGACGTCGTCGACGTGTACGCGTCCCTGTTCCGGGACGGGCCGACGTTCAAGTACATGGAGATGCCCCACCAGCAGAAGCGAGCGATGATCGCCGACCGCGTCCTCGTCGACGGCGAGGACGTCGGCGTGGCGACCATGCGCGGGTACAGTTACTACTTCCGGGAGATGCTGTCGCTGTGTACCATCGACGTCGAGTACAGCGACCCCGGGACGGAGGTGACGGTGCTCTGGGGCGAGGGCCCGAACCCGACGAGTCCCACCGTCGAGGACCACGTCCAGAAGGAAGTCCGGGCAACGGTCGCGCAGACGCCGTACAAGCAGGACCGGCGACGGGCGGACATCTCGGAGGCCGAGTAGGGCGACGCCGCGAGGCGCGACGGTGTCTGGACGGACTGCCCGACCACGTCACCCGCCGATACCGAAGACCTCGCGGGGGTTCTCGAGGACGACCTGTCGGATGTCGGCCACCTCGACGCCGAACTGGTAGAGTTCGAGCATGGCACGCTTGACGGAGCGCACGTCGGACCGGATGACGTTCGCTGCGTCGGTCTCGACCATGATTCGCTCCGGGCCGTACTCGTCGATGGCGTTCGCGACGGTCTCGGGCGTCACACCGCTGAACCACGACTGGCCGAGCGTGAAGCTCACCCGGCAGTCGGTCTCGTCCATGAGATAGGCGAGGTTGTTGGGATCCGCGTGCGAGGCGACGATCCGCTCCTCCGGAAGTCCGGCGTCGTGCGCCGCCCGGACGTCTATCTCGACCGCCTTCAGGGCCGGATTCTCGGCGTCGAGCACGGGTTCGGTCCCGAGGGCCGCGTCCTTCTCGTACCCTGGCGTTCCCACGCCCGGCCGGTACGACCGCTCCGCCGCGCTCGCCTGGTTCGGCGTGTGGAGGATCACCGGGAGGTCGTGTGCGTCGGCGAGTTCCATCTGTGCCTCGACGACGGCCCGCTGTCCCTCGAGGTCCCAGGCCTCGACGTGCTGGGCGGGCGTCACGCCGGTCTCGCCGACTGCGACCACCTCGTCTCTGGCGCAGTAGTCGTCCATCGCCGCGACCAGGTCCGCGGGATTCTCCACGCGGACGCCGGTGTGGATGCCGAGCCCGAGGTTCGCCTCGAAGACGTGGTCGCGCTCGATGGCGCGGCGACGGTTGATCGCGTCGTCCCAGAGGAAGCGGACATCCGCCGCCCGGACCGGTTTGTAGGGCGTCCAGTGGTACCCCGAGGCGACCATGACCATCGCCCGACAGCCCGTCAGCGCGTAGTCCTCCCGGTCGCCCCACGACAGCGTGTGCGCGTGGTTGTGGACGTCGATCCACGGCAGATTGAGGAGCTCCGTCGGGAGCGCGGGGGGTTCCGCGTCCAGGTGCGCTGCGTCGGTCGGTCGCGTCGTTGGGTGGGGTGGTGTCATTGACGAGAGTCGGTGGCGCCCGCGGCGTCGGTACCTAGGCCTGTGTCGCCGCTCGCCTAGTGTTTTACGGCTTGGTAAATACTTATGTGCGTGCCACGCGCTCGCATAACACATGACCCTCCTCATCGGCACGGACGAGGGACTGTACCGGGTGGCGGGGCTGCCCTTCGAGCAGGGTGACGCCGAGCAGGTGCTGGACTGTGGCGTGGTGACGGCGGTCCGGACCTTCGAGCACACGCCCGGCGTCTTCGTCGCGGCCTCGGAGGGGGCCTTTCGCTCGACCGACGGGGGCGACTCCTGGACCGACCTCGGGGTCCCGCTGGGCGACCGATTCTGGCACGCCGGCGAGAGCGAGGTCTGGTCCATCCTCGCGACGCGCGACGGGGCGCTATACGCCGGGACGAACGACCCCTACCTCTACCGGTCCGTCGACGACGGCGAGACGTGGGCCGAACTGAAGGGATTCCGCGACCTCCCCTCGCGAGGCCACTGGGAGTCCCCCATCGACCCCCACTACGCGCGGCTCCGCGCGCTGGAAGCCGTCCCCGGGCGACCGGAGCGCCTGATCGCCGGCGTCGAGGCGGGCGGCATCCACCTCAGTTCGGACGGCGGCCAGACCTGGCGCGACCGGCGCGACACCATCGTCGACGACGTCCACCAGGTCCTCCCCATCTCCGCGGACGTCTGGCTGGCGACGACGGGCTACCTTGATCACGACCTGGAGAACCTCGGCCTGGGCCACGCCGTCGGGGCGGGCGGCCTCTACCGGACCGTCGACGCCGGCGACTCCTGGGACCGAATCGACCGGGGGAACGACTTCTCGTACATCCGTCGCGTGTTCGTCCACGACGGCCGCCTGTTCTTCTGCGGCGGCGAGGAGGCACCCCCGGCGTGGGTCGCGGACGAACACGACGCGGCCCTGTTCGAGTCGACGAACTTCGGCCGGGACTTCGAGCGCGTCTCCTACCCCGGCGAGCCACACGAGGTGATCGAGACCTGGGCCGTCCACGACGGCGACGTGATCTGTGGATCCGGCCTCTTCGACGTGCCCGATACCAGAGACGACGTCGAGGGCCGAATCATGCGCCGAGACGACGACGGATCGTACCACACGGTCGGGCGACTGGCCTCGAACGTCAGCCGCATCGCCGCACTCTGACCCCACGATGACGACCAACGACCCACCCAACGCCGTCGGCCGCGCGCTGTACAGCGGGATCCTCGCTTACATGGCGATCGACGGGTTCCGGAACAACGAGAAACGCGTGGAGATCGCGGCGAAGAGCGGCGTCCCCCTCCCCGAGGTCGCGGTGCCGTTCGCCACCGCGATGCTCCTCGTCGCCAACCTGGGAATCCTGCTCTGGAAGTACCCACGGGCGTCCGCCGGCGCTATCGTCCTCTTTTTCCTCGGGACGACGCCGGTCATCCACGACTTCTGGACGATGGAGGGCGAGGACCGGCACGCGAACAAGATCAACTTCCTGAAGAACTGCGCCCTGCTGGGCTGTAGTCTCATCCTGCTCGACGAGGCGACGGGCGACGACTGAGGACGCGTGGGGTTTCCGCCCCGCCCGCTCTCGCCCTCAGTCGCGTCGCTCCTCGTGGGAGACGAACCGTGGGTCCTCGACCGGCTCCAGGCCCTCGGCTTCGAGACGGCGGTTCTCCTGTTCGACCCGCGCCGCGAGCATGCGCTGGATCTCCCGCAACCGGAACCCGATGGTTCGGAGTTCGTCGCGGTCGTCGCCGCGGTTCTCCCTCGCACCGCCGTGGGCCGCCTCGCTGTCACTCATGGTCGGCTCGTCGGCGCGAGGGACCTTGAAACGGGGTAACCAGCGTCACGCCAGGACAGTGAAGTCTTTATACCGGATGGGGCCGAACCCCGCGCCAAGATGTTCGACGCCATCGTGAGCGCGCAGACGCTCCAGTCTACCCTGGGCTCGGTCGGCGTGCTCGTGGACGAGTGCAAGATCCACCTCACCGAGGACGGCCTCGAGATTCGGGCCGTCGACCCGGCGAACGTGGGGATGGTCGATCTCACCCTGGACGCGGCGGCCTTCGAGTCCTACGAGACAGACGGGGGGCTCATCGGCGTGAACCTCGTCCGCCTCCAGGACATCGCGGCCATGGCCGACACCGACCAGCTGGTCCACCTCCAGCTCGACGAGGAAACCCGGAAGCTCCACATCTCGATCGACGGCCTGGAGTACACCCTCGCGCTGATCGACCCCGAGTCGATCCGCGAGGAGCCCGACCTGCCGGACCTCGACCTCCCCGCGACCATCGTCATCGAGGGCCGGGACATCGACCGCGCGGTCACCGCCGCGGACATGGTCTCCGACCACATCGAACTTGGCGTCGACGAGGCCGACGCCGTCTTCTACGTCTCTGCGGAGGGCGACACCGACGACGTCCACCTCGAACTCGACGGCGAGGACCTGATCGACCTCGTCCCCGGCGAGGCCGCGTCGCTGTTCTCGCTCGACTACCTCAAGGACATGAACAAGGCGATCCCCTCCGACGCCGAGGTGACCGTCGAACTCGGCGAGGAGTTCCCCGTCAAACTCCACTACGACATCGCCGAGGGCCAGGGTCGCGTCACCTACATGCTGGCACCGCGCATCCAGAGTAACTGAGCCAGCGCCAGTGGGAAGGCTTTTGCCCGGAATTTCGCTAGAGTGACCGTGGAGTCCCCGTTCGAGGTGCTCGACGTCGATCCCGACGCCTCCGAGGCCGAGGTCGAGCGGGCGTACCGAGAACGCATCAAGGAGAGCCATCCGGACCTCGGGGGTACCGTCGCGGAGTTCCGGGCCGTGAAGGCCGCCTACGAGCAGATATCGAACGGCGAGGTGCCCGACGTCGACGGTCCAGCCCGCCGCCACGGGACGGCAGCCGGTCGCCGCCGAGCTGACCGGCCATCCGGCGCTTCGGAGGACGAGTCGGACCGGACGCTCGTCGAGTACCTCGACTTCGAGGTGGTCGTCGACCGGGGGTGGGACCTTTCGGACGGCGACCTCTTCGAGAAGGCCGCCTCCCTCGACCTCGACCCGGCCGACTACGGCCAGTTCGTGGTCGACGACGACGAGACGCTGCTGGCCGCCGCGGAGCGCCACGGCTACGAGTGGCCCTACTCCTGTCGTGGCGGCGCGTGTGCGAACTGTGCGGTCACGGTGCTCGACGGCGAACTCTCGACGCCCGTCAACCACATCCTGCCGGACGAGGTCCTGGACCGAGACGTCAGGCTGTCCTGCGTGGGCGAACCCCTGACGGACGAACTCCGGGTGGTGTTCAACGTCAAACACCTGCCGGACCTCGACGAACTCAGACTGCCGCCCCACCCGGCCGACTAGTCCGCTTCCTCGGACCGCGTCCCGGGGATGACCCGACTCGGCCGCTCGTGGGTCGGCGGAACGGCCCGCTCCGCCGTCCCCCCGTCGCTCACCGCGAGTCGCCCCATCAACCAGATCGCCCCGTACACGAGAAACGGCACGATCAGCAGTGCGAATGACGTTGCCACCAATTCTGTGTTGCCCACCACGTAGTGATCCCCCTCACGTCACACGGGGGCCGGAACAGCCTTAGGTATTCGTCGATTGGGCCGGTTTAACGAGACCTTACGGCCGGTTCCTGCGCGCGGTGCGCCCGTGCCCGAGATTCGCGCACCCACCGTCCGACGCGCGTCTGACGGGAAGTTATGTGGGATTACTACACACGTTCTGACATGCCGAGTCTCGACGACGCGTACGGCGAGAGCCGTTTCGAGGGGCGCGATCCCCGCCGGGTCTACGGGGGGATGGCGGTCGTCGTCGCCGGGGCACTCGCCCTGCTCGTCGCCGTCGTCGCGGTCGCCGTCGGTGGCGACCAGGTCGCGGCCAAGCGCTGGGCCGGCCTCCTCGCCGGCCTTGGCATCCCGGCGCTGTTCTGCGGCGTCGTCGCGGTCCTCCCGGCGAGCACCCGCGCGCGTGCCGGCGTGGTCCTCGGGGCAGCCCTGAATGTCGTCGGGGTCGGGCTGTTCTGGTACGCCTACCCCACCCACTGGACGCGCACCGCGGATTCCCTGGCCTTCGAGACCGCCATGGTCTACGGCCTCGGGGGCGCCGTCGCGCTCTGGTTCGTCTTCACCGCCGTCGCGACCGCACACATCCGGAACAACCCTCACGGCACCGTCACACTCGAACTCGTCCGCGAGGGCTCCACCCGGACCGTCGAGGTCAGCCGCGACCGCTACGACGCCCTCGTCAGCGACGGCGGCGACCCGAGTGACGTCATCCGCGAACTCGACGACTGACCGACCCGGTCGCCCGCGTGCGATCTCACCTGGTGCATACCGGTCACCGCCGGCTTTATTCTGATTGGGACCGAGGCACAGGCCATGGAACCCCTCCACGCGCGCTACCCCTTCCTCCAGTCGGCCCGGCGCGCCGTCGAGGCTGCAGACGTCGACCTCGCGGCCGTCATCGAGGACGAGCCGACCGTGGTCGAGCGCGCGACCGAGCGCGTGGAGTGGGCCCTCTCGGACGGGGACGTCGGCGATCCCCACCGCCGGACGCGGGTCGAACTCCTGTCCTACCCCGTCGCACGGGTCCTCGTCTCTCTCGTCGACGAACACGTCCTGACGCGGAAGTACGCCCGAGCCGAGGCGGCGACCGCCTACGACCGCTTCCGCGCGGAGTTCACCGCCTCGACCGAACTGCGAAGCGTCGAGAGCGACGGCCTCGCGCTCCGGGACCTGCTCGCGGAGTTCGACCTCGCGGCGACGGTCCGCGAGACGGCCGACGGCTACCGCGTCGGCGTCGGCGCCTACCTCACTCACGCTGCCGACCAGTGGGGCGACGAGTGGCGACTGGTCAACCGCGACCTGGCAGACGGCGAGGTGCCCCTGACCGAGGACGAACTCCTGGTGCTCCTGCGCGGGGCCGTCCGCAAGCGGGTCGAGTCGGGCCTTCCGCTGCACGTGCCGGACGCGGTCGGCGATCTCCTCGACGACGAGGTCGCGGCCGTTCGGGAACTCCTGGCCGACCTGGAGCTGACCCGTGACATCGACACCGTCGTGCCCGAGCGGTTCCCGCCCTGCATGAAGTACCTCCTCGACCAGGTCCAGAAGGGCAAGCACCTGGAGCACCACTCTCGCTTCGCCATCGCCTCGTTCCTGACGAGCATCGGCATGTCGACCGACGAGATCGTCGACCTCTTCGGCGTGAACCCGGGCTTCGGCGAGGAGATGACGAGGTACCAGGTCGACCACATCCGCGGCGACACGAGCCCGACGGAGTACTCGCCCCCGTCGTGTGCGACCATGCAGTCCTACGGCGACTGCGTCAACATGGACGACATCTGTGAGGACGTGATCGACCAGTCCCACCCGTTGAACTACTACGAGCATCGACTCGACGAGGCGGACGAGGACGAACTCGTGGACTGGCGGGAGTCACGAACGCAGGAAGGCGAGTCCTAGGACTGGCGAGTCGACGGTCAGGCGTCGTCCCCGTCGAAGTCCTGGCGCTCCAGCCACAGGCCCGCACCGGCCATCGCGACGATGAAGACGACGATCGCGCCGACCATCGCGATCCCGCCCTGTCCGGTGATGTTGCCGTTGGTGCTGTAGGTCTCCGTGACGACGACGGCGGCCCCGATGAACAGGGCGACGGCCGCGGTGGAGACGAGAACCTGTAGGATCGTCTCCCGGTCGATCGGCATGGCGGCCGTTTCGCTGGGGCCGGCAAAAGCGCTTCGAAGCCCGCGCGCGAGCCGGGACCGCCACCGACTCGGCGGGACGACGCGTTCCCGACCCGCAGATGAAACGTACCATGGTTCTTCGACGACATTTTCTGGATCGTATCGGGACTGAAACCGCACGAAGACGGCCGAATTAGCGAGTGATTTAGGGTCGTCGAGAACCGACGTTTCGAGTGGACGCAGCCGCAACCAGCCAGCGTCCGAGCACCCATGACGACCGATCGACCAGCCACGAGCGAGCGGACCGCCCTCGCGCCCGACCTCCGCGCCATGCCCGACCGCGCGGCTCGGGCCTGGGCCGAACGAATGGCCGTCAGACCGCTCGGCGGGCCGCGCTACGCCGTCGACAGCGAGAGCGACGCGACCTACGTCGTCGACCTCGACGAGCGCACCTGCACCTGTGCGGACCACCAGATCCGCGGCGAGACCTGCAAGCACCTCCGCCGCGTCGCCATCGAGATCACCAGCCGCCGCGTTCCCCCGCCCGGTACGCGCCGGGCCGACTGCTCGGTCTGTGGGGACTCAACGGTCGCACCCGCGGACGCCGAGCCACCGCTCTGCCCGGCCTGTCTCCCCGAACCGGGCACCGTCGTCCGTGATCGCGAGACGGGCGACCGTCTCGTCGTCCGCCGGGTGACCGACCGCCGCGCCGACGCGGTCGCGATCCCCGCCGCCGACACGACCGTGGCGCGGTACCCCTCGAACCGGGACTACCCCGGGAGCGACCGCGTCGTCGCGGCCGTCTACGCCGGCGACCTCGCCCGCCGCGAGGAGCCACGCGTCTACTCGTTCCCCTACTCGCGTCTCGAACCCGCCGACGACGCCGTGCTCGTCCAGTGAGCGTCCCTCCCCCTACTCTAGCATCGCCGCCGCCTCGTCGACGTCCAGCGCGCCCGCTTGGAACGCCTCGAGGACCTGCCGGACCGCCGCGCCGTCGTCACGCTCCTCGCCGCGGGCGAGCAAGTCCTCGATGGTCTCGGCCTCGGGCGCCTCGATGCGCTCCTTCTTGACGCGATAGTTGCCGCCGTCGGTCTGGTGGACGTCGTCGGGGTGAAAGAAGGACCAGTCCTCGCGGTCGAACCGGACGGCGATGCGGGGCGTCGCCCCGAAGTTCTCGGCGAAGACGGAGACGAGGGCGTAGACCTCCTCGTTGTCGAGGTAGATGGGGTCGCCGCTGGAGGACTTGGCCTCGATGGCGTAGAAGACGTCGCCGTTGCCCGCGAGGACGTCCGGCAGTTCACGCGAGGTGGCCGAACCGCTCGCGGGGGCCCGCATGACGGCGAAGCCAGCCTCGTCGAGGGCGTTGACCAGTTCGCGCTCCCGGCGGTCGCCCTTCCGGTTCGAGGACATCCGTGTTCGGTCGGTGGGTGGGCACGACCCCCCATAAACTGGCGGCAGGGAGCGGAAGTGAAGCGGTCGCCGCGGGTCGGTCTGCTCGTGGTCGCTGGTGCATGCACACACAAGCCCATGCCTGATTCTCGCGGCTGGCGTCCTCCGTCCTGCAATGTCCCTGTCAGAGACCGTCTCGAAGATCGACCGACTCAGCGACGAGCAGCGCGAGTGCATCGAGAACTGTGAGGAGGCCTCGGAGGTCTGCGAGTGGTGCGCCGACGAGTGTCTCGGTGACGCGGACATGGAGGAGTGCGCCCGCCTCTGTCGCGACGTCGCGGACCTGACGTCGCTGCACGCCCGGTTCATGGCCCGCGACTCCGACTACAGCGGGCAGCTCGCAACGGCCTGTGCGGACGCCTGCGAGGCCTGCGCCGACGAGTGCAGCCAGCACGACGCCGACCACTGCCAGGTCTGCGCGGAGGTCCTCACCGAGTGCGCCGAGTCCTGCCGCCAGATGGCTGGCGCCTGAGATCTCCCAGACGGGGAGACACCCGCCGTCGTGTATTCGCATCAGGCGAGCAGGTCGTAGACCCAGTTCGCCGCGTTGAGTGCGGTCAGGACGCCGCCCTCGACGCGCGAGAGGACGTCGTTCGACCAGAAGAGGACCGTCGCGACGGCGGCCATTCCCAGCACCCAGACGGTCGACTCGATGGCAGTCGGTACGACCGACAGCGGCCGCAGGATGGCGGTGACCCCGAGCACCCCAAGGAAGTTGAAGATGCAACTGCCCACGAGGTTCCCCGCCGACAGCCCCGTCTGACCGCGACGGACGGCCGCTATCGAGGTCGCGAACTCGGGGAGGGATGTGCCGGCCGCGACGATTGTCACTCCTATCACCGAGTCAGACATCCCGGCGGTGCTCGCGAGGGTGGACGCCGACTGGACGAGGAGGTGCGCCGCGACGATAATCCCCACGAGTCCAGCGATGGCCCGGCCGACGTCGACCCACCCGGCGGTCGCGGACGCCGTGGCACCACCCCGCACCCGCGGACTCCCCGCCGTGACGAGGACGACGAGGTACCCGCCGAACAGAACGAGGAGGAGCGCACCGTCGAGGTGTGAGATTCGCAGGTCGGCGAGTGTGGCCAGGACGACGACCGTCACCACCTCGACGACGGCGATACCGACGGTCACCTCGGTGACGACGACGCCGACGCCAACGCCGACAGCCGGCACCACGACTGGCGGGACGACGACCGCGACGACCGCGGGCGACGACGGAGCGGGATTCTCTCCCGTGCCGACGGTCCTGGCTCTCGCGGGCGCGACCGCGCTTGCCGTCTGGCGCCGCCGCTGACAGCTCGCTCCGCACACCCCGCGGCTCCACCGCCCAACCGGAACGGCTTTTCCCGACCGCCACCCTGCCGACACCAATGGGTCCGGTCCTCCACCGCTACGACGAACCACTCGTCGCCGGTCGCCTGGTCGAGCGCCAGAACCGCTTCGTCCTGACCGTCGAGATCGACGGCGAGCACGCCGACGTCTTTCTCGACGAGACCGGCCGACTGACGACGGTCCTCGTCGACGACGCCACCGTCTACTGCCTCCCCGCGGACGACCCGGACCGCTCGACGGACTACACGGCCGTCGCCGTCGACACTGGCGACGTGGTCGTCAGCGTCCGCGCCGCGAAGGCGAACGACCTCTTCGTCGCTGCCCTCGACGGCGGGCACGTCCCGGCGTTCGAGGGTGCGACCGTCCAGCGCCGGGAACCACCCCTGCCCGACCACGGCCGGACGGACGTCCTCCTGGAGCGCGACGGCGCGGACCACTATGTCGAGGTGAAGGCCGTCACCCACGTCGAAGACGGCGTCGGGAAGTTCCCGGACGCGCCGAGCGACCGCGCGGTCCGCCACCTCCGTGGTCTCCGCGCACTCGTCGATGACGGCACCCCAGCGAGCGTCGTCTTCGTCTGCCAGCGCCCCGACGCGGAGGTAGTCAGACCGTTCCGGGAGATCCACCCGGAGTTCGCGGACGAGCTGGCGACGGCGATAGACGCTGGCGTCACGGCCCACGCTGTCTCGCTGTCGGTCGAGCCGCCCGAGTACCGGCTCGAAGCCATAGACCTTCCCGTCGAGCGCGACTGAGAACCCTTCGGGCGGCCCGCTGTCACTGACCGCCGAGCAGCGACCACAGCCGTTCGGTGTTCCCCTCCATCTGCGCGAGGAGGTCACGAGCGCGTGCCGTGGCGGCTCCGCCGACCTGGACGAGGACCATCCCCTCGCCGGGCTGTCCGTAGACCACGCTCGCGCCCGGCGGCGCCAACAGGAGAGCAGGGAGGGCGGCCAGGTCCTCCTCGCCGTCGACGCGGACGAGCGTCGACTGGCCGGTCGCGATGGCCGTCGTCAGGGCCTGGAGGATGCCCGCGGTGACCGTCGCCGGTGGGTTCTCGACGGTCACCTCGCGGTCGAAGCCGGTGATCGCCTGCTTCACCTCGTCGTCGACCTCGGTGCGTTCGGTGCGGTCGTCGACGAGTGCGACGTCGGGAACGCGCCCCGCCTCCAGCAGGTGGTAGGTGACCACGTCCCCGACGGCGAGGATCGGGTCGCCGGCGGCAGCGAGCAGCGCGTCGGTGTCGGTGTAGACGTCGCCGAGTGGCTCCTTCAGTTCGGGCCGAAGCTCGGCCTGGAGCGAGACGACGACCTCGACCACGCTAGCGCACCTTGAGGGCGTACTTCCCGGGCTCCGTGACGCCCATCTCCTGGGCGATCTCGCTCCGTTCGGGGTGGGAGATGACCACGTAGCCAGCCCAGTCCTCGGTCAGCGACGTCGAGCCACAGACCTCGCAGGCGCCCGTCTCGGCGGTCTCTTGCACGCGGTGGCACTCCCGGCAGACGACCCGGTCTGCCATCAGGTCTCACCCGCTTCCGCCTGGGCCTCGCGGGACTTGCGCTCCTCGTCGAGCCACCCGTGCTTGCCGAGGCCGACCTGTTTCGCCGTCAGGCCGATCTTCGAGTCTCGGGGGTTGCGTTCGTCGATGCTCTTGGTGACGATCCGCGTCCTGACGGCGTCGCCAACGGTGAGCGCACGGTTGGACTCGCGCGACGCCAGTTGCTGGTTCTCCTCGTCGTAGGCGAGGTACTCGTCGGATATCTGGGAGACGTGGAGCAGTCCGTCGACCGGGCCGATGCCCACGAAGGCACCGAAGTTGACGACCTCGACGACCTCGCCGTCGACGACCTCCTGCATCTGGGGGTCGAAGGTCAGCGCGTCGAACTCTGCCTCGTAGTAGACCCCCGGCTCGTTCGGGAGGACGGCCCCATCGCCGATGTCGTGGACCTCGATGACGCTGACGACGCTGCCGACGTCCTCGTCCAGTCGTCCCTCCAGCTTGTCCTGGAGGAGGTGCTTGACGAGGTCGTCGCTGACCTCCGCCAGGTGCTCCGGCGGTACCTCGACCGTGTCGCGTAGCCGCACACGTTTGTACATGCGAAAGTATCCTCTATGGCTGCTTGACGGCCAGTTTGTGCTGGCCCCGTAAACTAATTACTGATACGCCCGCGTCGAGCAGGCGGGCCTGGAGTGGCTCGTCGTTGGTCACTACGTGGGTCACGTCCGGCCGTTCGGCCACCTCCAGGACGGCGTCGTCCGCGTACCCGGCGTCGGTCGCCGTCGTCGTACACCGATCTGCGAGGTCCCGGCCGACTGTCGCGGCGCGCGCCGCCTCGCTGGCCTGGCCCGACAGCTTCTCCAGTTCCTCGACGACCGCCTCGGGGACGAGGTACTCGACCTCGCCCAGCAGGCGCTCGACCTCCTCGAACAGGCGGACGTCGCATTCGACTGGCATCATGAGTGCGTTGGTGTCGAGGAGGACCCTCACTGCAGCGTCCCGTAGCCGATGAGTCGCCAGCGCGCGCCGACGCGGCGGTTGATGGCGATCTTCACGCCCGAGCGCGCACAGACGGGGCGCTGGAGTGCGACCTCGCACTCCCCGCTCCGCGCGCTCGTGACCGAGCCGACCGTGGTCGCCGTGCCGACCGTCAGCATCAGCGGTTCGCCGGTCGAGATCTCCTCGACGGCCTCGTCCTCACCCACGATGCGGTCCAGCAGTTCCACGTCCATGGTGAATTGCTCGTGCGTCGGCGGGAGCGTCCCCGGTGGGCCGGCGACCTGGCCGGCGAGGGCGTCGCCCTTCGTCACGGCCGGGTCCAGGCCGGTGCCGACGCCCAGGAGCCCACCCGGCGTCGCCTCGTCGACGGTCGTCCCGCCGGCCTGGAGCGACCGGATCGTGGTCTGGACGGGCTGCCACTCCGTCTGGCCGCCCTCCTCGACCTCGCGGCCCGGGCGCAGTTCGATCTCGTCGTCGGGATGGAACTGCCCGGAGACGAGCGAGCCACCCAGGACGCCCCCGACGAGGTCATCCCAGGTCGTGCCCGGACGGTTGATGTCGAAGCTCCGCGCGACGAGCATCTCCGCGTCGGCGTCGGGGTCCCGATCTGGCGTCGGGATCTCCTCCTCGATGGCCTGGATCAGGAGGTCCATGTTGACGCCCTGCTGGGCGCTGACGGGGACGATCGGCGCGTCCTCGGCCACCGTCCCGGCGACGAACTCCTGGATCTGCTCGTAGTTCTCCTCGGCGCGCTCGCGGTCGACGAGGTCGACCTTGTTCTGCGCGACGACGATGTTCTCGATCCCGATGATGTCCAGGGCCATCAGGTGTTCTTCCGTCTGTGCCTGTGGCACCGGCTCCGAGGCGGAGACGACCAGGACGGCACCGTCCATGATCGATGCGCCCGAGAGCATCGTGGCCATGAGCGTCTCGTGGCCCGGTGCGTCGACGAAGGAGACCGTGCGGAGCGGCTCGCTCTCGGAGCCGTCCGGACACTCCTCCTCGACGGTGTAGCGTTCGGGCCCCTCCGCGCCCGGACACTCCCGAAACGTCGCGTCAGCGTACCCGAGGCGGATGGAGATGCCGCGTTTCATCTCCTCGGAGTGCTGGTCGGTCCACTGGCCACTCAGGGCCTGGACCAGCGTGGTCTTGCCGTGGTCCACGTGGCCGACGAGCCCGATGTTCACCTCCGGTTGGTTGTTCCCTGTCATCTCGGGAGTAATCTCACAGGAGATTCGCCACCTGCGAGTGATAAACCTACTGTTTGCCGTCGGCGCGTCCCGCGTTCGTCCCGGGGTGACGGGACTCTGGCCGCGTGGGCCAACTGCCGACGCGGCCGGACAGCAACCCACTTACGCCCGTACCGGAAAGAGGCCGGTGATGGATCGTAACGACCGGAACATCACCGCGTTGGTGATGGTCGGCCACGGGATGGTCCACACCTACGAGATGACCGTCCCGCTGTTCGTGGTGGTCTGGCTCTCGAAGTTCCAGACCATCGGCGTCGGGCCCCTCTCCACCGAGGTCACGACGGCCAGCCTCGGCGTGGTCCTGATGCTCGGCTACGGCCTCTTCGGTCTCGGGGCGCTCCCCGCGGGCGTGCTCGTCGACCGCGTCGGCTCCCGCCGGCTCATCGCCGCCTGTCTCCTCGGCATGGGCGGTTCCTTCCTCTTCCTCGGGCTGGCACCGAACATGCTGGTCATCGCGCTCGCGTTCGTCTGCTGGGGCGCGGCCGCGAGCGTCTACCACCCGGCCGGCCTCTCGCTCATCAGCACCGGCATCAAGGAGCGTGGCACCGGGTTCGCCTACCACGGCGTCGCTGGCAACCTCGGCATCGGCCTGGGGCCGCTGGTGGCGGCCATCCTCCTCGTCTTCCTCGACTGGCGCACCGTGGCCATGCTCCTCGCGGTCCCGGCCCTGGTCGGCGCGGTCTACGCGTTCCGGGCGCGCTTCGACGAATCGGCAGCCGCCGCCGGAACCGACCAGGCCGAGACGACGGACCGCGGCGTCGACTCGCTCGCCGAGTTCGTCGACACGTCCCGACTGCTGTTCGCGGGCGCCTTCGTCCTCATCTTCACCGTCGCCATCTGTTCTGGCATGTACTACCGGGGCGTCCTCTCGTTCATGCCGGAACTTCTCCAGGGCCTGCCCGGCCTCGAACCGGTGCCCGTCGACGCGCTCCTCCCCGATTCGCTCGCGTCCGCGCTCGGCGTCGCGGGGACCGACCGGACCCTGAACCCCCAGGACTACCTGTACTCGGGCCTCCTGCTGGTCGGCGTGGTCGGCCAGTACGTCGGCGGAAAGCTCGTCGACCGGATTCCGGTCGAGTACGGCGCCGCTGGCGCCTTCGGCGTCCTCGCCGTCCTCGCGTTGCTGTTCGTCCCCGTCACGTCGCTCGGACTCCTCCCGCTGTTCGCGTTCAGCGCCGTCCTCGGCGTGTTCCTGTTCATGGTCCAGCCCCTCTACCAGTCCGCCGTGGCCGACTACACCCCCCACGAGGCACGGGGCCTGTCCTACGGCTACATGTACCTCGCCGTCTTCGGCGTCGGGGCGCTCGGCGGCGGCCTCGCCGGCGGCATCCTGGCGTTCGCGGACCCCTCCGTCCTGTTCGTCGTCCTCGCCGCCTTCGCCGCGACGGCCGCGTCGATCGGCCTGTATCTCGGTCGGCGCCGCGTGGGCGCCTGACCCCGGAGGCCCGCGGGCGGCGAACTTTTGACCCGTCACCACCTCGGAGCGACCGTGCGGGAGTTCGCCTTCGAACTGGCGCTCTGTGCGGCCATCGAGGACGGCGAGTCCCTGCTGGGCCGCCAACTGGGGACCGCCGTCCACGGCCGGCGCGTGATGGACGTCGTCGCCGTCGAGCCCGGCCCCGCCTTCGACGAGCGCGCAGCCATCAGCGCCGAAACGATCCCCGCGGCGGCCATCGAGAGCGACGTGGGCCCCGGCCGGGCGCGCTTCTGGAAGGACGCCTTCGACTGTCACCCGGAGACCGCTCGCGGCGCCATCGAACGCGCCGTCGCGGTCGGGTTCTTCGAGCGCGAGCGACGCGGCGGCCGGACCTACGTCCGCCAGACCGCTCGCTACCCCGACGACTGGTTCGGTCGACTTCGCGGCATCGAGAACAAGCCCGACCTGGGGCGGCCCGGTGACCTCGAGACCCAGCTTTTGACCGACGTCGAACTCGCCCTCCTCGACGAGGTCGTCCTCGCGACCGCCTCGCACGTCACCGGTGCGCACCTGAACCGCATCCCCGAGGCCGTCGGCGTCTGGGAGTTCGACCCCGAGACGGGCGACCTGACCGTCGTCCGCGACCCGGAGACACTGCCCACGACGGAACCCGGCGTCGACGTGCTGGAGCGGACGCCGGCGCGGACCGACGTGCGAATCGCGACGGCCGCCGAGAAGGCACGGCAGCGGCGCCGCGTCGCCGAGCGAGTCTACGGGAAGGGCTGGCGCCCCGACGAGTACCCGGCCTGTGCCGTCGTCGATCCCGACGACGACGGCCTCCCGTACTGTCCGTGGGCGGAGCGGGTCGTCCACCCAGGCGTCGACTGCGGGGCCGACTGCGCCGGGCACGACCCGGCCGAGCCACCAGCCGTCGACGTGGCCGGGCTCCGTGCGGCGGGCAGTTCGTGGCGGCCGGACCCTGAC
>JGI12448J12851_1000131_pt1 | contig 40942 bp, 27 predicted proteins | sample A23M2SouthBayCA_FD_12851 | JGI IMG/M metagenome (IMG submission 12851) | reverse complement strand
CTCGTCGGGGCTTACCTGGCCGAGCGACACGAGGAATGGTCCACCGGAAGAAGATACCTCAAAATGGACGAATATCGCGAATGGAAACGGACGACAGAACCGGAGAAACAACTTCAGCCAGTGGCCGCTGAATGACCGAAATTAGGAAGCCTTCTGGAGAGGCGAGTTACACAATTTGTCGGACTTGATCGACGGCGGAAACCGTGAAAGCGACATACGTTCGCCGCATCCGAGGGGAACAACATGAGTAATGATGGTCAGGAAGCGAGCCACCAAGGCGAGAATTCTGGAAGTACGTCTCCGACGAAGCCTTCGGAAACATCCGAGGAGCAATCTCGGCAGATTCCATCCGGAGTTCAGGAGTCACCGAAGAGCGGAGAACGGAACTCCAAAGGCACTCCCAGACAAGTTGGTTCGGGACGAATCTCGGACAAGGCTGGCCCCCAAACCGTCGGATCGTCCGGTGAATCCACCCAATCTGCGACAGATGGGGTTGATTCGGGTAACACCATGTTTGGTTGGTCACGAGTCCTCGGTAGACTAATCGGGGCTATTTTGGCGTTGGCATTCGTCCGCTTTGTGATCTTAAGCAAGGCCCAAGTAATCGGTTGGAAAATGTTTTGGGCGAGGCTCTTTGACGGCCAAACTCTGGAACTCCAGTTCGTACTAAAAACCCAGACTTTCTGGATTTGTGTGATTGGTCTCGCAGTTGGAGCGCTTTCAGGAGGTTTTCTTCCCAGGGTTTTCCGTAGAGACGCGTAGAGAAAACCAATAGTCTCAAGGAACTGAGTTTTCATCGGACTAAAAGGGTTCATCGGAGAGGAGCGTGAATGTCCACTCAGCTAAGACAGAAGCTACTCATAGTGACGCAGCAACCCTCCGCGAAAACTCCTGCTGAATAATGTCGAAAGTCACCGTGTGGTGGAACTCGGGCGCTTTAACTACTAACCCCGCCTCGCTTCCAAGCGCATCCGCTACGTTGCCCTCATCCCGTAATCTGTTGGTCAGGGCCCAGACGCTCCGAAGCCACTGTGTCTGGATTCGAGGGTCTTTGCTACCGTTGCACTGTGACTCGACCTCCCGAAGTAATGCGTCTTTCCGCTCTTCATCGACCTCCGGAAATTTGAATACCAGGTCGAGTTTCGCCTCGGCGACCACTTCAATGAGTGCATTGGAGGTCGACCCGCTAAATTCTTGAATTATCTGTTCGTTGGCCTGACATATTTTTTCGTTGTCCGCAGTCAGTTCCGCAAGTGCGAGGCGAGCCTTAGCTACGTGCGCCAGTACTCCCGGTTCGTCCTCGTCGCCAAATTTACCGATGACCTTAGAGAATTGCTCTTCGGCCAGTTCCTGTCTTCCTTCGCTTCGGTGCAGATTCCCAATATTGAACGTGACAGCCGCTAAAGGCTCTAGAGTACCGAGCGCGTCCTCCGATATCTCAAACGCACGTTCATAGGTCCGGAGCGCTTGCCCTTCCCTATCCATTTGTTCCAAGAGAAATCCTGCGTTCTGCCATATTCGTGCTTTGAGAGCAGGACGCAATGTGACGGACTGATCCAGATAATCGGTGAGGCGTTGTGCGATTCGGAGTGCAGATTTGTTGTCCCCTGCGTTGGAGATCGTCAGGGACATGCTGTGGGCGAAGTCAATTGCATCAGCCAGCAAATCGGCAGCCCACTGCTCGGCTTCTTCAAGGAGTTCAATCACGAGTTCAGCCGCCCCTTCTCTGTCTCCATAGGAGAGCTTCGCCTTAGCCTTCCGTGAAATGGTTTTTCCAAATGACTCACGAAAGACTGGTTCGTCGGATGCAATTGAAATGAGGTCATTTGAGTAGCTGATTGATTCACCGAATTCGCATGCTTCGAGTGCAAGTCCGCTAAGGCCGCGCAGGGCGCGCACTTTGGAGAACTGGCGCACGTAATGAGTGGGCGCGTCCGAAGCTTCATCAATAATCAGCTCATATTGCTTCCGCGCAGTTTCCAGTTGGCCGGAGGTCCGATCGTGGTATGCGGCGTTATTTCGGATGGCGAATCGCGCCTGGAACTCCTCTCTGTCCAGGTCTTCCGGCGGAACTCCTTCCAACCAATCGACGGCACTCCTTGCTTGGGCAACATCGTCCATCTGGCCATAGAGCGACTGAAGATAAGAGACACGCCGATGGAAATTGTCAGACCTTTTCGTTGGGTCCCGACTCCCCTTTGGAGGAAGTATGTGTAGGATGTGTTCCACCGCCTCCCTCAGTTTGCCGTTAGCCTGAAGAGCTCTCGCAAGTTCGACCTTCCACTGATTTCTCATTGGCGAAGGCTTGAGCTCGGCCAACACAGAATTAGCGAATGTGATTGCATCCGCTGGGGAAAGGATATCTGTGGGAGACGAGGCCGACGCAAAAGGTATTACTGAATCTTGGCCCTTTCGAGCTTGAGCAGTCTGAATAACGTAGTCGCACAGGGGTACAATTACGCCAGCTACTTGCAGGAGAATTCTCTCCGCGCCCGACCGTTCCAAGGCCTCCCAGCGACTCAACTCATCAATTCCGATGGGGATCTCTAACTCATCGTGAGCACCTCCGAGCTTATTCGCGTAGTCGCGGACCACTTCCAGCGTATTCAGGCTGGGCTTGCCCGGTCCAAGATCGAGCACCCTCGCACCCAGTGCTTTCTGCAGATCGACAAGAGATTGCCCTTCGTGGTGTCGAATGACGGAGAGTTCTGGGGTGCGCATTTTCACCCCTTCATGGCCCGCGATTTCTTCAGGTAGCCAATCGCCGAGTGATACGAACACAGGAAGTCCGATGTCGAAGGTGCGAGCGAGCCGAAAAAGGAGTGCATTCTCTCGATCAAAATTTAGAAGTTTTCGCAGAGTGACCGAGAGCGGCTCCGTCGCGGGAGAGAACCCATTTCGGATATCTCTCATCTGCTGCTCGATGTTCATGCGAGCAGATCGCAGATCCTCAATTTGTTCTGCTTGGGATGGAACCCTCGTACCTTCGCTGGCCTCCTTTGTAGACCGTAACTTTTTCGCCATGTGTTCTCTGCGCTGCACCACTGTCTCCTCACACGCGTCCTCGGCTTCCTCATCCGCCCATGAGAAACTTCCAAAGGGGTCGATTTGGTCACCAAGCCGCAATAAGATAGCTTCAGAATCAAGTTCGTCGTTGATTCTTCGGGTATTCAGCCACACCTGGGGGGCCTCTTCTCCCTGATCAACTGAAATGATGAGCGGACCCGATTTGGAGCTGAAATCAACCGGAGGTGTTACGAGGGGGTTCGATGCAGATTCTTCTGAGTCGCTGAGAACGTTGACTTCAATGCTCCCATCCTGTCTTCCCACCACTTCTGCACCATCGCCATCGGAGGGTGGTACTTTCGCTAGGGTCGTTTCATGACGCGGTGGCCACTCTTCAATGTAAATCACTTGGACGAATGGAAGGCGTTTGCCCGTCATATGGTTCCCCGTGCAACTTAGCGGGTTATCCGGTTCTGATACCCGATACCCTAGGCCAGTGCACTGCCTAGGACAACTGAAAAGGCCGAGCGAGACGCGAATTCGCGAAGTGTTAGATTCTATTTCGATCATCGGGACACCGGCTGGGATCACCAGGAGGCCCGCAACCTTGACCATCACTCGCGAGGTCTCACACACTGGAGCTCGCTCTGAGGTTTTTCACGGCATTGTGTGGGCTCTAAATGAACGACGCCAACTGGCACGAATTTGCTGAAGCGGAATCGGCCCGCGACCGGACCGCCCTCTCCTATCTACGGGACGAACTCCCGGGCTACGAGCCTGTCTCTGCCTGGGTAAACTTCCGCTTTCTACCCTTGGAAGGCGGATTCTTCGATTGTGACGCGTTGATTTGCTCTCGGCGCGGGTTCTTTTTGGTCGAGCTGGCGCCGTACGGCGGCTATCTGAACTTGCAGCGGGAGACGTGGGAGCAGCTCAAGCAGAATGAAGAAGTCGAGGTATTCGAGAATCCCGTCCTAAAGGCTCAGCAGAAGGCGACGGCGTTGCGGGAGCTTCTTGAGGTGGAGCTGCCCTCTTCTTTCAACGCGCCGCCAATCGACCCGCTTGTCTTTTTGAGTCACCCTGACGTTGAGGTCGATGCCGATTCAGACGCGCTGGACAACATCGCGTTCCACGAAGACATCGGGCGTGCGCCGACGGTCTTTGACGCTATCATTGAGGCTGAGGGCCCAGGTATTTCGGGGCTTCGGTCAAAGGCAGACGTCACGCCTGTCATGCGGGACCGCGTGGGTCAGGCGTTGGAGCGTTCCGGCATCGAAGGTTCCAGGAAGCACATCAAGATTCGGGATTGGCGGCTCGGCGACTTGTTGGACAGCGGGCCGCGCTACCAGGACTTCGAGGCGAAGCATGCGTCCCGAGATGAAGTCCGCCGAGCGAGGGTGTTCCGGCTGCCGAAGGGAGCCTCCGACGACCAGCTTGAGCGCATTCAGGAGGCGGCGCGTCGTGAGTTCGAGTTGCTGCAGGAGCTCGACCACGATGGCATCTTGAAAGCGCGCGAGCACATCGGGCACGAAACGCGGCCGACAATTCTGTTTGATACGCCTGAGGGTGCTGAAAGGCTCGATCATGTGGTGGAGTCGGGCCGCAGTGAGCTGAGCAGCCGCAAACGCTTGGACCTGATTGAATCGATCGGCGAGTCGCTGGCCTACGCCCATGGACACAACGTCATTCACCGAGCGCTGGGTCCGCACAGCGTGCTGGTGATGGCGGATGACCAGGGTGGGCCTCCTGCCCGGCTCTTTAACTGGCACACGGCCCGGCAAGAGGAAGGCGAAACCGGGACCAGCCACGTCGAAAACTATCTGAACAAGACGTCGCAGTTCTTTCTGGCCCCGGAGCTCAATCAGACGCCGGAGGTCGATGAGACTGCTGATATATTCGGCCTGGGCGCCCTGACCTACTTTCTGTTCACTGGTGAGCCGCCGGCTCGCGCTCCGCAGCAGTTCATCAGCAAGCTGGCAGACAAGGGCGGCCTGCGAATCTCCGCCGTCGACGACACGGTCCCAAACGAACTCGACGATTTAGTCTACGAAGCAACGCGAGTCGCGCCGTCGAGTCGCGTTCCGACGGTCGACGAGTTTCTGAAGGGCCTTGAGTCGGCACGCAAAGCCGTGCTGGGCGCCAATCCCACGTCGCCGGAAGACCCGCTCGAAGCCCAGCCTGACGACCAACTCGCCGGCCGCTGGAAAGTAATTCGACGACTGGGCAGCGGTTCTACCTCGACTGCGTTCTTGGCGGAGGATTCCGACGGCTCGCAGGTCGTATTGAAAATCGCGAACGACGAGTCCCACGAAAACCGGCTGAAGTCAGAAGCCGAAGCGCTCGCAAGGTTCGACGACCCGCAAATCGTCGACCTGTTGGAGACGACTTCCATCGGCGGGCGAAAGACGCTGGTTCTGCAGTATGCCGGTGAGTCGCTGCGCCAAGAGCTGCGTGACCGCTCCGCTCTGAGTTTGGACGAACAACGTCGGTTCGGAGAGGACATCGGTCACATTTTGCGAGCGCTGGAGTCCGAAGGCGTGTTCCACAAGGACTTCAAGCCAGCAAACCTGGGTCATGGCCAGGTTGAGACCAATCGCGGCCCCAACCGGCTGCTCCTCTTCGACTTCTCGCTCCACGATGTGGACTTGGACCGAGTCGAAGTGGGTACTCGCGCGTACCGTGACCCGTTCCTGCAAGAACGCGACCGATGGGACGCCGCGGCGGACCGTTATTCAGCCGCGATGGTCCTCTACGAGATGGTGACTCAAAGGCTGCCAACATGGGGTGACGGCCGAAGCAATCCGGCGTTCGATGCCCAAGCGGAGCTCCATCTGGACGCGGAGCGTTTCCCTGCGTCCGTTCGTGACGATTTGACCGACTTCTTCCGCTCCGCACTTGCGCGAGACGTCGAGGACCGGTTCGACACGGCCGACGACATGCTCGAGGCCTGGAAGGAGGTCTTCCGGCAGACCGTCCACACGGAAGACGACGAACTGACGCTGAGCGAAGCCACGCCGGAGACCCCGCTGAGTTCGCTGGGCGTCAGCGAGGCGGCCCGAGACATCCTGGACGACCTCGGGGTCACCAATGTGCGCGAGCTCCTCTCGAACCACAGCAATGTGTACCAGTTTAAAGAGGGAGCCGGCGGGCAGGTTCGGTCAGAAATTCTCAGGCTTCGCGACCAACTCGCCTCGATCTTTCCGAGTCTGGATGTCTCCCAGCACAGCGAAGAGGAAGACAAGCCCGATTCCGTCGACGACTACTCCGTCGACGACATCCTCGACAACGTCCAGAACGAACCCAAGGACTTCGAGTACAAGGTCAGCTACGGCGAGCTGATCGCGGAAGTTCTGCAGATGGATGACGCGGACCGCGCCCTTCCCTGGGCCCGTACCATGACGATCGCGTCAGAACTCGGTTTGAATACCGTCGAAATCAACGAGCTGCTGAACGTTCTTCGCCAAGGCTGGCAGCGCAAGCGATCCCTGAAGAGCCTGCGCGACGACTTGGTTCGCATCATCGACAAATCCGGTGGCGCGATGGTTGACCGCGACCTGGCGGCGGCGGTTCTCTGGGAAAAGGGATCCCTTAAAGATGACCAGAATTCCCGCATGGCTCGTGCATCGGCCATCACGCGGGCGGCGGTCGAAGCGGAGCTCGCAGCCGAGGAGCCGCGGCTGTCCTTGCTGCGCGTCGGAGGCCATGCCGGTGGTCCCCCAGCCGTCTTCGTGGGCACGGATTCCGACCTCATGGAACTGCTGCCGGAGCTCGGCGACTGCGCTGACGAAGTCGCAAGCCAGACACCACTCGCCTCTTCGGCACGAGCGTACACGTCACTTTTGGAGTGCTTGAAAAAAGGCGGTGTCGACGCCCTGCCCAAACACGAGCTTCTGACTCTGGCGGCCGCAGCCAGCGAAGAGGCAGCACTTTCGCACCGCGAAGAACTCTACCCCGTGGGAATGGACCCGGTACGGGCCATCAAACTCACCGGCAATCTGCTCAGGCGCCGGTCGCCGCTGAAGACGAATGAGATTCATGACATCGTCTCAGAACACTACCCCCAAGCGGGGCAGCTCCCGGAATCTGCCACCGAGCTCGAAGACCTCATTCAACAAGCCGACGTCGGCCTTGAGTACGACCCGTCGCAGGACGAGGGGCGCGGCGCCTTCATTCCCAAGACTTCGGCCGACGGTTCCAGCCCTGCGATGACGCGCACCTCGGCTGTCTCCAGCGGCACATACCACAGTCGCCTCACACCGGCCGACCGGGACGACCGTTGTCGGGAGTTTACGCACCAGGCGAGTATTCGCGCCCGACAGGATGACTTCTTTGTAGTCACCGTGAGTAAGACCTACGCGCGGCGTGCCGAAGAGTGGTTGGCAGCCGAGTACGACTTGGAGGTCTGCTCTGTCGACGACGTGGTCCTGGATATCCTTCGGGAGCGGACCAATAAGCAGAGTATCGATTGGTCCTTCTTCTTGTCGGTCGACGCTCCAGACGCCGACGATGGCGACCGGAACACACTCGGCATCTTTCTGCGCCAGCAGGTCATAGAGGCGTTAGAAGAGAGGCTCATGGACCAAGGGGAGCGAGTCCTTTACACCAATCTCGGGCTTCTGGGTCGCTGGAACGAACTGGCGAACACGATGAAGATTGTCGAAAGGTTGCGGTCCAGAACTCGTGACGAGGGCCCGGAGCTGGCATGGCTACTCATTCCGTCCGACCGGCAGCAGAAGTTGCCCACCATTGCAGATGTGGCGGTGCCCGTGGACCGCGGCGATTTCAAGAGATTTCCGCGTGACCTGGTCGAGAGGCCCGAGTCAGTCGCCAATCTGCAGGATTGATTCTTAGTTTGGTTAGCTTTTTCGAGGGGAATGTATGGAATTGTCCGACGACGAGATTTCAGAATATCGTCAGCTTACGTCTGACCTTCAGCAGGACCTACAGCAGCAAATCGATGCGGACGAGGAACTCGAATCTGCGCTGAGGGACTCTTGGAAGACCGCACAGGAGAAGGACCGTACGGGGGACAATTTCAGCGACTGGCGTGACCGCTACACCGACCAAGTTGCCGTCGGTTGGGTGCTGACGAGCGTCTTTGTTCGCTACCTGGAGGACAACGGTCTGGTCGAACGCTGGCTGGCCGGGAGCCAATCGGGTGGCGCGGCAGATACAGTGGCTGACAACGAGCGGTGGTATTTCAAACAGAACCCCACCGACTCCGAGGCTGACTACCTTCTGCACATCTTCGGGCGCCTGGCCGACATGCCGGCCGGAGAGCTTTTTGGCGGGGAACGCAACCCGCTCTATCGGCTTCCAATTAGCGGTGACGCGGCGCAGGAGCTCATCGACTTCTTTCGGGCTACTGATGCCGACACTGGCGAGCTACACCGAGATTTTTCCGAGGCCGGATCGCAGACCCGTTTTTTGGGCGACCTCTACCAGGACCTGTCGACTGACGCTCGCAAGCGCTACGCCCTGCTGCAGACGCCGGATTTCGTCGAACAATTTATTTTGGAACACACCCTCACGCCGGCACTCGAAGACTTCGGGCTTTTCCTCGACCCCGAGGCAGAGCGGAACGAGGGCGACGACCGCGGGTTTCGGTTCATCGACCCGACCTGCGGTTCAGGACACTTCCTGCTGGGCGGGTTTAGACGGATTCTGGAGCGACTGCGGGACAAGTACCCGTCAAAGCCGCAGTCGATGCTTGTGCGGCGAGCATTGGAGACGGTGCACGGTGTAGATCTGAATCCATTTGCCGTCTCAATTTCCCGGTTTAGGCTGTTGGCCGCCGCGATTCACGAGCTGGATGGAGACGGTCCGCCGGAGTTGAAGTCGGCGCCTAAATTGCCACTCCAGGTGGGCGTTGGCGATTCACTCATTCACGGTTCCTTCTTTCCCCGTATTGACACCGATAAGACAGTAAATCAGCGGCAACTGGAGCTGGACCGATTTCGATGGGACGATCGTTTTTCGACGGAGGACTCAGATCTCATCTTCGGCTCCCGCAACGGAGGAAGCAAGGATCGTGAGGCTGGGATTCTCATGCAGCAATACCATGCAGTGGTCGGAAATCCTCCCTATATCCGTCCTAAGGGCACCAAGGACGAAGGCCCAAATTCACTCTACCGAGAATTTTATGCATCTTGCCACGGAAAGTTCTCGATGGTCTGTCCATTTTACGAACGATTCTGGCAATTGGGCATCGATAAAGGCCGTTCCACCTACGATGCGGCTGGTTATATTGGGGCCATTGTATCTAATAACTTCATCAAAAGGTCCTTTGGAACTGCGCTTGTTGAAAAAATTATACCTCAAACAGATTTAACCCACGTGATCGACACATCGGGGGCATACATTCCCGGTCACGGTACTCCTACCGTCATGCTCCTCGGAAGAAACCAAGAGCCCCGCCTAAACGAAGTTCGAGCGGCCCTTGGCATTCGAGGTGAACCTTCTACGCCAGATGATCCTGCCAACGCGAAAGTTTGGTCGGCGATCCGCGATCATATTGGTTCCCCGGGCTTCGAAAATGACTTTATTACTATCGCAGACAAACAACGCAGTCTCTTCGAGGAGCATCCATGGTCGCTTCGAGGAGGTGGTGTTCTTGAGGCGAAGTCAATCGTGGACGATGATTCGACTGAGAGACTGGGTGGCTTGACTGCGGAACTGGGAATTTCAGCAGTTACGGGTGAAGATGACGTATTTTGCCGTGATTCCAAGTTAGGCCTTCACAGGGCGAACGTGCCGCGCTCCAAGGAACTAGTGGAGGGCGAAATCGTGCGGAGTTGGTGCCTTGGCCAGCCAACCGACACAATTTGGACTTATGGAAGTGATATGGAGGTTCTTTCTGGTCCCGAGGGAAAGAAACTCAAGAACATGTTATGGCGTTTCAGGGCCAGAATCTCCCGTCGAAAGCAATTTGGTACGCCAATGCTTCAGAAGGGCCTCGAGTGGTTTGAGTGGCAGGAATTCTATCGGAACAAGTTCCGCAATCCGCTCACCATCACCTTCGCTTTCGTCGCCACGCACAATCACTTCGTTCTGGACCGGGGCGGCAAGGTATTTAATCGTTCCGCCCCCGTCATCAAACTCCCGGAGGAGGCCGACGAGGAAGCCCACCTCGAACTCCTCGGCCCCCTGAACAGCTCAACCGGCTGCTTCTGGATGAAGCAGACTTTCTACGGCAAAGAAGGAGGTCGTGTAGGCGCCTGGGATGATCGTTATGAGTATGCTGGAACCGGCATGGAAGAGTTTCCGCTGCCAACGCAACGCCCCCTGGCCGTCCCATCGAGACTCGACACACTTGGCCAAACACTCTCCCAATACCGGCCCCAGACCATCGCCAAACGGGAACTTCCTGACTCAGAAAATCTGGAGCAGGCCAAAAACGACCGAATCGAGACCCTTCGGAAAATGATCCCACTCCAGGAGGAGCTCGACTGGCAAATGTACGGGCTCTACGGCCTGTCGGAGGACCCGCCGATGGCCGAGGATTTCTACGGAGACGAGGCACTCGACAACCTGCCGAAGGTGAAGCTCGGCGAACGTGCTTTCGAGATCGTCTTGGCGCGGAAAATGGAGCGTGGCGACGTCGATACAACCTGGTTTGAACGCCACGGTTCGACACCGCGCACAGATATCCCCGACCGGTGGCCTCAGTGGTACCAAGACCTCGTCCAAGCGCGAATCGACCGCATCGACGGGAACGATGATTTGCGCGACCGATTCGTCAAGCTCATCGAGGCGCCGGAGTTCAAACGCCGCTGGAACCTGGATGACTGGGAAGACCTGGAAGAAGACGCCCTGTGGAATTGGATGGGCAACCGGCTGGAGACGCCGCGTTACTTTCCGACGACGGCTCGAATGGAGGAGAATCCGGCCGCGCTCGAGCAGGCGCCGGAGATGGGCGCGGAATCCGTCGAAGAAGACCCCAAACTTCGCACCGTGTCTGAACTGGCGCGCATCGCGGCGGAGGACGACGCGTTTCAGACTGTGGCCGCCCGGTACACCGGCGACCCGAGCTTCGATGTCGATGCTCTGGTCGAGGAGCTGATCCTGGAGGAGTCGGTTCCGCACCTGCCCACCCAGCGACACACCAACGAGGGGCTTCGCCGCCGCAGGGAATGGGAAGAGGTCTGGGACCTTCAGCGCAAGGAAGACGAAACCGGCGAGCAAATCGAAGACATCCCCAAGCCGCCGCGGTACCGAAAGACGAAGGACTTCAAGCAAAAGGAACGCATCTGGCCGAATCGTGGTAAACTGGACGTGCCCAAGGAACGATTCACCGAATATCCGGGCGCGGCGCGCGACGACGGCGAGATTTTGGTGAGTTGGGCCGGCCTAAACCACAAAGAGCGGGCTCGCGCTCTGGCCGAACACTACTACACCGCAAAGGACCAATGGGGCTGGGCTCAAAACGAGGCCAAGCGCCCTCGCCTTGTCGAACTCCTCGCCGGGCTCAAGGACCTGCTTCCCTGGGTCAAACAATGGCACCCTGAGCGGCTGCCGAGCATCGACAAATCCTTCGGCGCCTTCCTGGAAGAGATGATTCAGGGCGAGGCCGTGGAACTCGGGATCAGTCTGGACGAGATCGAAGACGTACGAATCCGCTCAATCGACGTCTAAGTCGATGTCGTCGACGCTGTCGTACGCTCGGTTGCGCTCCTCGACCGTCATCTCGTCTTCGGTGACCGTCAGTTCGTAGTGTTGACGAGGGTCAAAGTCTGGGTGTTGGTCGATGCGGTCGAGCACGCCGGAGACGAGCTTCTTCAAAAAGAGCCTGGGCGCGATCTTAACGTCTCCTCCGAATTCGCCGGCCACGGCGTCGGCCAAGTCCGCTACGTAGGCATCGTCGGCCCTCTCTTCTATGCGCTCCGGCGCAGATGCGCCCTCGATAAACAGGTCGCGGATCGTCGTGCCCAGGTCGACGAGCTGCTCTCGCCCAAGACCCTGCAGCCGAATCTGCGGCGCCTTTGGATTGTCGAATCTGGGTTCGGCCGAGAAATCGGTCTGCAACCTCTGCGCGAGTGGGGGCAGCCGCTGGATGCCCTGTGGCCCGTCGAAGAACGCGGGAGTCCCTGTGATGAGGACGTACAATCCCGGAAACCGGCCTTCGTCCAGGTAGTCGATGATCTGGCGCAGTGCATTGAGGCTCTTTTCGCGCACATCGGAACGGACGCGCTGAAGGGTCTCGACCTCGTCCAACACCAGCACCAGTCCGCGGTGACCGGCGTCCTGCAGCAACATCAGTAGGCCGCGCGTCAGGTTCAGCGCCGAGTTGTGGTCGTGTTCGCCTTTGAGGTCCGCCTCTCGTTTGACGGCCTGGCCCACGTGGGGCTGGCCGGCCAGCCACGCTACCAGGCCCTGGGCAGTGGGAACGTCGTCTTCGCGCATGGCACGGCGGTAGGCCCTCAAGACCGACGCAAACTGCGGCGTGGTGCGCGTCATCTCGGCGAGCCTGCGCTCCATCAGCTCGTCGACGGCATCTTCCACCGCCTGTGGGTCCGCCGGGTCCTGTTCTGGGTCGTTTCGGACGTCCTCTTCGAGCTGAAAGAACCAGCGGTTGATGATGTCGCCCAGCGCGCCGGGTTGGGTGTTTTGAGTCTGGATGCGTTCCGCGGCCGACCGATACACCGACTGCCATTTGTGTAATCGAGTTTCGGATTCCGACACCTGAACCTCGGAGGTGGCAAATCCCTGGCGACGCGCCCTCTCCTGCAGCCACCGGGACAAGAACGTCTTGCCCGTGCCGTACTCACCCCGGACGGCTTTGAAGACGCCGTGGCCCGAAGCCACGTATTCGAGGTCTTCGTCGATGGCATCCTCGAATCGATCCAATCCGACGGCGAGTACGTCGAGTCCGGCGCTCGGCACGGCGCCGCGTCGCAAGGCGTTGAGGATCTCCGAGCGTCGTTGTGGCGATATCATCTTTCAGAGCCCCGGTGCGGGAGTGGTGACATTTTAGGACGATAGTGGAAAAATGGCCGCCTAGGAAACCATCCTTCACGGGAGCTCAGACGGAATGTTCAAGGACCTGCACCCGGATCTGCGCCACCACATTCGAAATTCGCTGGGTTGGACGAGCCTGCGCGATGTTCAGAAGGCGGCGATTCCGCCCATACAGCAGGGTAAAAACGCCGTGCTGTTGGCGCCGACCGCCGGCGGCAAGACTGAGGCGGCCTTCTTTCCCATCATCAGCACGCTGATGGAGGAGCGGTGGGACGGAATGAGCGTTCTGTACCTGAGTCCTATTCGAGCCTTGCTCAACAACCAGCTTCCGCGGTTGGAACAGCTCTTTGGCCTGGTGGGCTACCGCGCTGCCACGTGGCATGGCGACGTCAAACAGTCGGAGAAGCGGCGCATTCGAGAGGAGCCGCCCAATGCGCTGTTGACCACGCCTGAGTCGCTGGAGGCGATGCTGATTTCGACAAAGACCTCTGGCTCCGGGATGTTCGGCGACCTCCGGGCTGTGGTCATCGACGAAGTCCACGCCTTTGCGGACGACGACCGCGGTTGGCACCTTCTGGGCGTCTTGAACCGGCTGCAGAATTATGCGGGCCGAGACCTGCAGCGAATCGGCCTGTCGGCCACCGTGGGTAACCCGACGGAAATCGGCACGTGGCTATCCAGCAACTCTGAGCGGGAGGTCAGCGTCATCGACCCACCTCCACCGGAGGATGCGCCCGAACCCGAGGTCGAGCTCGACTGGGTAGGTTCCATTGCGAATGCCGCAAAGATCATCGACCTGGCACACAAGGGTGAGCGTCGCCTTGCGTTTTGCGACAGTCGCCTGCAGGCCGAAAAGTTGGCTCGCAAGCTCAAGGACCGCGGGGTCACGACGTACCTGAATCACAGTTCTCTAAGTCGCGACGAACGTCGCAGAACCGAGCGGGCCTTCGCCGAGGGCGGTCCGGCCGTCATCGTGGCCACCAGCGCGCTGGAGCTGGGCATCGACATCGGCGACCTGGACCGGATCATTCAGCTTGAGGCGCCCTATTCTGTGGCATCGTTTCTTCAGCGCATGGGTCGCACCGGTCGTCGCCCAGGAAAACGGTCGAACATGCTGTTTTTGGCCACCACGACCTCCGGGCTCTTGCGGGGTGCGGCGCTGTTGGACCTGTGGAAGCGTGGATTTGTGGAGTCCGCCCGGGCTCCACGCGAGCCGACCCACATTCTGGCACAACAGCTTCTGGCGTTGACGCTGGAACGACCGGGATTGGGGCGGGATTCGCTGCTCAACGGGGTGCAGCCCTTCGTGGATGCCGCCGGTCTACAGCCGACTGACGCGCGGGAGGTCTTCGAGCATCTCGTGGAGGCTGGCTACCTCTTTTTGGATGGCCAGCGCGTGGGCATCGGCCGGCAGGGCGAAGAGGAGTTCGGCCAGCGCCACTTTTTGTCGTTGGTGTCGGTCTTTACCTCACCGCCACTCTTCCGCGTGGTTCACAAAAACAGAGAGATCGGCACGGTTCACCAGACGACCTTCACAAACCGCGCTCAAGGCGAGCGAGCGGTGATCTTGTTGGCCGGCCGCAGTTGGTTGGTTACCAGTTTGGATTGGGACCGCCGGGTCGCCCACGTCGAACCGTTCGACATGCAGGGCAAGTCGACCTGGCTCAGCGCCGGTCAGGCCATGAGCCCCGAACTCGCCGAAGCCCATCGCCGCGTGCTGTGCGACGATGAGCGCGGCGAAGACCATCGTTCCGAGCGCGCCGCCAATAAGCTAGAGCACGCCAAGGAAGATCACCGATTTTTGAACCCGGAACATGTCACGGTCGTTCGGGGCATCGACGACTGGGACATCTACACCTTCGCAGGCGGCCGCGCCAATAGCTACGTGGCGGATCGATTGGCGGAGCTGGATATGGGGCGCACCACCGCGACCGGTTTGCGGGTGAGGCTTCAGAAAAACGCCGACCCCGATGACCTGCGCTCGGCGCTTCGACAGGTTCACCAATCATCCAAGCTTCCGGAGATACCCGAGGACCATCCGATGGTTCGCGACCTCAAGTTCTCGGAGATTCTACCGACGGCGCAGCGCCAACGCGCCGCCGTTGCACGAATCTACGGCGATGCCATCGAGGAATGCCCCCCGTTGATCGATGCAGACTGGAAAGTCGACGATTGAGCGGGTCGAGACGTTTCACAGATTTCGGTCGTTGGTCTACGATGCGGGGCACCATGAATTGCACGGAAAATACCCTGGGTAGACGGTTCTGATATGACCCTTTGGAAAGATCTCATCGACATCCCGGAGTCGTCCGAGACGTTCGTTCACACGCTCAGTTCGGGGCTGGATTCTCGGCAGCGCACGGTGGACAGCTACGTCGTCACCGAGACGCTGGCTGACCGCTTCGACGAGGCTCTGACGATGATTCGGAGCGGGCTCGCCGTTGACAGCCCGGCGGAGCCGACAAGCAAGGGCTCTTTCCTGCACGGGTCATTCGGGTCCGGTAAGTCTCACTTCATGACGGTCTTGGGGCTTCTGCTGGACGACTTCACGCCGGCGCGGGAGCTTTCGAATCTAGCGGGTGTCGTTGAGAAGCACCGCAACTGGATGGACCGGTCGAACCTGCTGAAAGTGCCGCTCCACCTGCTCGGCGCCGACAGCATCGAGCAAGGCGTCTTTGGTGGATACGTCGATTTCATCGAAGAAAACCACCCGGACGCTCCCTTGCCCGGCATCTACGTGGCCGACCGCGTTCTGGAGAACGCCCGGAGCCTGCGCGAAAAGATGGGCGATGAGCAATTCTTCGACACCCTGAACGAGGGATCCTCTGGCGGAGGTGGCTGGGGCGATTTTCAGGCTCAGTGGGATGCGGACTCGTTTGACCGTGCAGTGGCTGCCGGTCCCGACGATGAGCAAAAGGAAAAGCTCATCGGCGATGTGGTCGAGAAGCTGCTACCCTCGGTCAAGGACAAAGCAGCGGCCTCGGCCGAGGGATTCGTCACCTTCGATAAAGGTCTGTCGATCCTGTCGAGGCATGCCAAAAACCTGGGCTACGACGGCGTCATCCTGTTTTTAGACGAGATCATTCTGTGGCTGTCACGACGAGCGGCCGAAGAGGATTTCGTCAACCGCGAGCTGCAGAAGGTGCCCAAGCTCGTCGAAGCGCAACACGGGGACCGCCCTGCTCCGATATTCAGTTTCCTGGCCCGCCAGCGGGACCTCTCCGAGATGATCGGTGAGGTGTTTCGCGGCGAGCAACAGACGTCTCTGAACCTGTCACAGGAGTGGAGCAGCGGGCGGTTTGGCACCATCGAACTCGAGGACCGCAACCTGCCGCACGTGGCCAACAAACGCCTGCTGGAGCCCAAGAATACCGCATCCGGCGAGCAGATTCGGGGCTCGTTTAACAAGGTGTTCGAGGATCTCGACTCGAAGAAGCGCGAGATCATGCAGACCTCGCGCTACGACCGCGACGACTTCGAGCGTGTCTATCCTTTTAGCCCGGCGCTAATGCGAGTGCTCGTGGTCCTGTCGAACGAGCTTCAGCGGGACCGCACTGCGCTGAAGATCATGCAGATGATGCTGATCGACCAACGGGATCGACTGGAGCTGGGAGAGATCATTCCCGTCGGGGACCTGTGGCCCTACCTGGCCCGCGGGGACGACCCGTTCGACCCGGTCATGAAACGTCTGTTTCGCTCGGCCAAGGATCTGTACGAGCAGCGGCTGATTCCGATGCTCGAGCACGAACACGACGTGGACCACGACGAGATCGAACCGGGTGACGAGGGGTGGGAGGCCTACAACAACGACCTTCGGATCCTGCACACGCTGCTGGTCGCCGCCTTGGTTCCAAACCTGGAGATCTTCGAGAACCTGACGGCCGAGAAATTGCTGGCCCTCAACCACGGCACCATCACCTCGCCGGTTCCGGGTGCCGAAAAGAGCCAGCTCATGGGCAAGCTTCGCAACTGGGCCACGGACGTCGGCCAAATCCACCTGACCGAGGCTCCGAACCGGCAGGTCGAACTCAGACTCGAAGGCGTCGACCTGGAGCCGTTGATGGAGAAGGCGGCCACCGCCGACAACCAGGGGACTCGCCGGCGGATGGCCAAGGAGCTTCTGTACGATTGGATGGAGCTCGAAGAAGGCAAGGACCTGGGCGCCACGCTGACCCTGCCCTGGAAGGGAGACGACCGAAACCTGGACATCACGTACCGAAACATCCGCGAGCAGAGCCCCGATCAACTGGAACCGATCGGACACGACCCACTGCTCGTGGTCGATTACCCCTTCGATCCCGGCACCTATTCAGCGCGGGATGACGAGATTCGCATCGACGACTTTCTGGAGGAGCGCGAGCCGGTCAACAGCGTGGCGTGGCTGCCGACGTTCCTGTCCGACGAAGGCCGCAACGTACTGAGCAAGCTGGTCCGCATCGAAGACATCCTGAAACGGTTCGGGGACTACGCCAAGAACCTGTCGCCCGACGACAAGCCCGTGGCGCGGCGTCAGCTCGAGAGCAATCGAGACACCCTGCGAAGCAGGCTCAACGACGCGTTTCACACGGCCTACGGCATGAACAAGGCCGACGAGAGGCTGCTGGACCAGAGTTACACGCCAAAGCACCTTCGCGCCCTGGACCCGGACTTTGACCCCGAAGTGCCCTTCGGCGTCAGTTTTCGCGAAGCGCTGGAACGGATCGCCCGGCAGACCTTTGAGTACGTCTATCCCAACGCCTTCGACCTACCCGACGAGCGGCTGAGGCCCTCGCAGGTCGCCTCGATTCACGAGGTCATCCGCGGGGCCATCGATTCCGTCGAGAATAGCTACCGGGTAGACGAGTCCCGCACCCGGGGGTTGATGCGTGAGTTCGCCCAGCCTCTGAAGTTGGGCACGATGGGCGACACCCGCTTTAGCTTCGACGACCACTGGGTCATCGAGTTCGAAAAGAACCTCGATATGTCCAAGGCAGACGGCGACGGACTGCCCGTAGCCGACGCCTACGATTACCTGGATCCGGCGGACAACCGAACGGGTCTTCCGACGTTGCTGCAGGATCTGATCATCCTCAGCGTGGCCGATGCCGAAGACATGGCCGTCGAGCGTCGTGGAAGCGCGCTTTCGGAGGTCAGCCCCGGCGATCTGCGCAGCGACGACAAGCTCGTTCAGCACGACCTGCCGTCGGAGGAAGACTGGCAGAAGGTCCGCAAGATTGCCGAAACTGTCTTTTCCGACCTGGACGCTCCGCGAATGCGCAATGCTCGAAGCGTGCAGCGGCTGGGCGCGGATTTGGCCAAGGCGGCGGAGTCAAACTCCGTGGCGGCTCGCCAGTTGGCCGACACCCTCGAACGTGTGGCCACCAACCACCTTGGAATGAGCCGGGACGAGGTTCGCGACTCACTGCGTTGGGAGATCTCAGATCAACTTGCAGGCCTCATCGACGCGCTTGAGAAGCAGGATATGACCGACAGGCTCAATGCCGTCGCCCAACTGCAGGTCGACGACGATGATGCCTCTCGCATGAAGGCATCCTTTGAGCGGGCCCAGAAGAATCTGGAAGTGTTGACCCAGACTCGCTGGCAGCTCTTCGACAAGGTTTTGGAGGGGGCCAAGGCGGGTAAACCGGGATATGAGCCGCCGATCAAAGAAGCCCAGAGCGTGTTGTCGGCCTCGGAGGTCGGTCAGAGCCTGGCCCAGCTCAAGGAGATCGAAAACCGACTGGTCGACCTGGCCTTTGACACAGAGCGAGACGACGAAGACGAGCCGACCCAGCCGACGAACGACACGCAACGGCGCCAAGAGTCCTTCTCGACCGAGCGCACTCGAGCCGTCGACGCGGTCAGTGATTGGTTGCAGGACGCACTCGATGAAATCGACGGAGACGACGTGACGATCGACATCACGGTCACGGACGCCTCCTCCTGAGGATTGTAAAACTGATGGCAATTTCTGAACGAGAACTTCAAATCCATTTCTCGAAGGCACTTCGGGATGCTCCCGATGCATCGGTCTTCGCCTTTCGCTGGAAGGGCTCGGACGTACCCGTCGAGCGGGTCCAGGCCGACGGCCACGAGTGGAAGCTCCAACTTGCGCCCTCGGAACTGGCCATTCGGGATGCCCTGGTCCAGGCGAAGAAAAATGGCACCAAGAATGGTCGAAAGACCGTCCTGCTTACGCCGCTGAAGAATGGCGACGTCGAGTACGACGTGCTGGCTCGTCTGGCGGACAATCAAATTGCGCAGTTCGATCCCTGGGAGTCTCTTCGGCCGATGTTCGATGCCGGGCAGATTGACTCACGTTTGAGGCATTCGTCGTCGATGCGAGGCCTCGGCGAAGCACTGATGCGTTGTTCCAGCGACGGCGGATCATTTGCGCCCGTCAAAGGCGGCGTACTGGGCCCCAAGCACGCCTGGTCGGCCTTCTACAAACACGGCCTAGGGTTCGACGGCGAGGAGTCGAACCTGGAAGACTGGCTTCTGTGGACAGTGCAACAATCGGCGTCCATCGGCCGCCTGTACGAGGACTTCGACGACATCGTTGCCCCTTTTCGGGAACGACTGACCGACGTCATCGGCCCGGTCGCCGAACTCTTCGTCGCTGTGCTCGACGCATCGAGGAGTCAGCAGAAACTACCAGCCTCGTTGCGTCCGGAGTTCGCGCCCTTAGCCGTGGGCCTTTCGGCTCACGCAAGTTACCGGGCCCGCGAGGAGCGCGAGGACGGTGCTCCGGCACCGATCGAAGCGATCTACGGGCTCAAGCAACTCTTTTCAGAGGACCGCAAGCCCACCGACGAGGAGCTGCAAAGATACGGCGAAATCGCAGGCGGTGCATGGCAGCGGCTTCAGTTGCCGGAGCGCTACCATCGGAACAACGGAACGGAATCCCAGGAGTCCAGCAGCGATGCGCGGCGGCTCTCCAAGGCTGTCGACTCGTTGCTGAAGTCGCTCGTTGGCGATGACGCAGCCAAGATTCTGCCCTACAGCCCTGCGAGCGACAGCGGATGGTCGATTCAGGTCGAGGAGCTCGTTGAACAGATTCGTGCTTTCGCCGCCGGCGACAGTTCCGCTGAAGCCGTCCAGGAGAGCCTCGAGTCGCTGAGAGAGCACTTCGGCTCCAGACAGAACCGGTCAGTCTACGAGAATCTCAAGAAGCTAGCCCAACTGGCAGCGTACCTGCGAACGAGTGAGTCCGATCAGTCGAGTGGGTCGCGTCTGGTCGAGCAGGCCCGAAACTACCTGTTAGAGGGCAGTTTTGCCGACGCTCTTCGCCAGGCATTGACCGCCGCAGATAAGGCCCCGGCGCTAGAGAGTCTGGCGCACGACCTCCTCGACCGAGCGCTCGACGCGAGCGACGACGAAAATGAGTCCTTCGGGGAGCGCTACGCCGCAGAGCTAGGCAACCACGAGGTGCCGCCCGGGTTTCTGGGTGTGCAGGATGTACTCGAGGATGTCGTCGAACCGCTGGCCGCTGACAAGCCGGTTTTGTTCGTGGTTCTGGACGGCATGAGTTGGGCGGTCGCCCGTGAACTCCTCTTCGATTCGGCCTTCGAAGATTGGGACACCTGGGTGCCCGCCGAGGATTCAGACAGCGCCAGGGAGCGTCCCGTGGCCGCCACGGTTCCGTCCGAGACGACCAAGTCCCGTGCGTCTCTGCTCACCGGCGAGCTCCAGGAAGGTGGGCAATCGACCGAGAGCAACGGGTTCGAAGAGAAGTTGATGGAACTCGGAGTCGTAAAATCCCGAGACCAGGCGCACCTGTTCCACAAAGCCGAGGTCGACGGCACCCGACCCGGCGGACTCAGTCCTGACATCCGTAACGCCCTGGCCGACGACGACAATCGAGTCGTCGGAGTGGTCATCAACACCATCGACGACCAACTCTCCGGCTCGGATCAGATCTCGTTGGACTGGGACCTCGACACCATCGCGCCGCTGCGGTCCCTGCTCGACTACGCGGGCAACCGAACCATCGTCTTGGCTAGCGACCACGGACACATCTGGGAGGCGGGTACCGAACGCGAAGTCTCGGGAACCTCGGCCCGCTGGCGTTCGAAGACGCGTGACACGGTCGACGGCGAGTACGAAGTCAGCGGCCCCACAATCCAGAAGCTGACCGGCGCGAACTCGATTTACGCGGCCTGGTCGGAGCGAATCCGCTACACGCGTAACAAGGCCGGGTACCACGGCGGAATCAGCCGGCAGGAGCTCGTCACCCCGCTCGTTGTGCTCCGAGACCAGCGTGACGCAGACCAGATGAAGGATGGCCCCTTCACGCGCCTGAGCACCGAGCCACCCTTCTGGTGGAACTTGGAGCCGGCCCCGCGCACGACCTCCGTGCCAGATACCACATCAGATTCCACGCAGGACGACCCGCAACTCACCCTGCTGTCGGAGGATTCCGAAGTCTCAGACGTCGACACCGACTGGATCGTCGATCTCGTAAACACCGATATCTACCAGCAGCAGCTCGAACGCCACGGCGGCCGCCTGGACCCGCAGCTCATCCCCAAGCTACTCGCCTACCTTCAGGCCAACGGCGACCGCATGAGCATCTCGGCCGTCGCCCGCCTGCTCAACCGCTCGAAGACCAGCACCCGCAACCTGCTCTCGGTCGTCGGCACCGTCGTCAACCTCGAGGGCTACCAATCCATCAAAGTCGCGCCCCTCGAAGGCATCGTCGAACTCGACCGCGACATGATCGAAAGGCAGTTTCGGTTGGGGTGAGGTTACGGCAAATCCAACTTTCGAGTGATATCTATTCGCTTTCGTCGTCTCCAAGCCGCGGCCAGCCAAAAGGCATCGCCACTCGTTCTCCCTCGTTTGGTTTTGGGAACACCAAGAAGAACTCCTCGGCGGCTTCCTGAGGAACTTCGAATACGGCGATTTGCTCATTCGGAATCCCAGGTTGAAACTGAGATAATACGATATCCTGGCCTTCGGACATGGTCATCGCTGCCATTCCTCTTGAAGACGGCGTGAATATCCGGTCTTGGGAGTCCATGATAGCGATCCGATTGGTTTCTACGGTTTTCGTCGAGCGACCAACATTCTCTACGGTGTAGTCGACGCGGATCCAATATGCACCGTCAGACGCTTCCTGAGCCGCGTGTCCGTTACCGACAGTCTTTTTAAGGGACACCTCGCTGACTCGATACGCCATCCCGTTCACTGTAAATTCCTCTCGGAGCCACGGTTTCGCTGGAAAGGAGATCAAGTTGGCTTGCTCACGTAAACTCCCCGCGGCTTCATCTTCTTTTGGGTCAGTCAAATAAAGCGTATTTGACTGCTGACCAAACTCATCTTTTGGATTCAGCCCAAAACCCAGCAGAACTCTTTTCGTATCTTTCTCCCAGATTGCCACGAGATTCACGCCGCCACCCCTAATCACTTCGGCGAGTTGTCCATCGAAATCGTCGTTGATGTTCCATTGAAGTCCGTATTCAGCAGGTTGGCCGAGGTCCTTTGCTATTTTTCTAGATAAGGTCTTGAATTCAGATCGGGGATCCGAGCCCTCCATTGGTTTTATAAATTGCACTGATTTGAGTCCTTCCGTGCCGAATGCCAAACTAACAGCTTCGAACCCGAGTTCTTTTGCTGGTTTACCTTTGTAGTGAAGTCCCCCTCTGTTCGGCGTATCTTTATCAAACCCATGCTTCGCGGACGGTTCCCCAAATTCCTCGCGAACTTCGTCGGGGGACATTCCCAACTCAATTCTATCTAGGACGCTTTGCCGGTTTTCTTCCGGTTTTTCCGTATTCTTAGCACTCGATTCTGTCTCGGAACCCTCTTCTCCAGCCTTCTTAGGCTCTGGGGAGTCGGATGGTTGGGTTTTTGCCTCGGTGGAGCTCTTTGCTTTCTCCTTTCCACAAGCGACCATCCCGAGACACAGAGTGAATCCGCACAAAATGAAAACTACCCAGTGTTTCGATTTTGGATTCAACATGCTGCATCCTCCGGTGAGGATTCAATAATTGCGGTTGCCACAAGGCCCATACCGACCGACGTCCACTTCTGAACCGAGGAGGGGATGTCCATCGAGGCTGCGGCACACATCCATTTCATCCACTTGGGACGACCGTGCCCTTCCCTGTCAATTGCGATTACGCAGACGAAAATCGTAGAGGCCGAGGCCGACTGCTACAAGGAAGAAACTCACAAGCGCGCCGAAATTTGTTCGTGAGAGGATCAAAAACCTCAGCTCCACCCGATGATTCAACGACATCCCTGGGTGCGTCCAGCCTCGCCGGGTCGGCCTTGCGGGAGGTCGGTTCGATCCGAGGTGCCGCCCTGGCCCGCCGTCCCGGCCGTGAGTTCGTTGTCCTCGCCTTGAAGGTCGACGCTGGTCGAGTCGTCGCACCAGACGGCGTAGGATGCCCCGCCGGTTCCGTTGGCTCCATCGCCGCCCTCTTGGCCCGCGGTTCCGTCCCCGCCTGGTTCGCCTGCGGACGACCCGGTGCCGGTCGAGGTCCCGAATCCCCCCGGTCCACCCTCGCCGCCGGCCGCGCCGATGCCGCCACGTCCTCCACCGCCGCCGTCGCCGCCAGCCGCCGCTTGAATGGTGGAGTTGAAAATGACGAATCCGTCGGAATTTGCAGATGCGATGCCCACGGACCAGCCGCCAGCTTCTCCGCCATCACCTCCTTCGCCTCCACAGCCTCCTCCGCCACCACCGCCGCCGCCGGCGCCCCAGTAGCAGTTGGTTTCATTCGTGCCTGGAAGTTCTTGGGAATCGCCGTTGCCAGCGGCGCCCCCTGCCCCGCCTCGGCCCGGTAACCCGTCGTTGCCCGAGCCACCGTAGCCAGTTGCCCGCGGCCGTGCATCGGATTCGATTCTCAATACGAGCCCACCGTTGGTCCCATTATCTGCGGGCTCGCGGGGCGTTCCATCTTCGCCCGGGTCAGCCCGGCCGCCTTGTGCGCCGGTGGGAGCGTCGTCGCCGGCAGCATTGCCCTCGAGATCGCCGGTTGCCCCGTCGCCACCCGCACCGAGGAGCGTCAGTCGAGACAAAAACTCACACTGAGACGCCGGCTCACCCGCCTCGCCGCCGGCATTCATGATCGATTGGGAGCACGCTTGGTCTTGCACGCGCATGAATTCGGCGGCATCTCCACGCTTCCCATCGGTGCCTTCGATCTCCGAGTCCTGCCCGTCGGCACCATCGCTACCGTCGCCAGCGTCGCCCGCCAGTATCCTCATCCGATGAAGCGTCAGCGCCGGGGCGTTGTACAGATAAGCGCCGATGTTCGAGACGTCGTTCTGGTTATTCAGGTCCGGATTGTCGATTTCGAAGCCCGAAAAGACGGTCCGCGCGGTGATGTCTCGCGCGATGACTCCGATCAGTGACCCCTCGAGGGCGGTCGAGGCTTCCACTTGAATGGACGGCCGCGCCTGGGGGTTGGGCAGAAAGGTCGGGTGGCGGTCAAACCCGCCGTAGACGGAGACGCCCTCGGTGAGTGTGACCACATCGAGGATGATGGGGGAGCCACCGACGATGATGGCCGATGCCCCCTGGGATTCGGCGGCCGTAATCGCAGTCTGAAGGTCGGTAAACGGCGCCGAGCGTGTTCCGTCGGGGTCGTTCCCGCCGTAGTCGGTGTCTACAAAGAGTAGACCGGTCCCACAGTCCAAGGAACTGGGCGAGTCAACAGGGGCGAGCTCTTGGAGCGGTCCCACGCAGGCTGCGCCACCGCCACACTCGGTGCGCCCCAGATTGCAGAGTCCGCATCGCTGCTCGCAGGCATCTCCGCCGTCCTCCCGGACATCCATCGAGGCGTCGGCATCCATCGCCGCGTCCGATTGGTCAGACGGCCCGGGTGTGTCGCTTGAGCATCCGGTGGCCAGAAGCGCGAGAATCAATCCAAACAGTACCGTGCAGTTGCGTCCCAAAACCGACCTCGGGTGTATGCATTCACAATGAATATACCCGAGTCTACCAGATCAGTTCGGGGGATTCGAGGGGCGGGGAATGGATCAGTCCTGCTCGGAAATCGTTGGCCAGCCAAAGGGCATGCTGACCGGCTTGCCCCGCTTGCTCATCGCCGCGGGGAAGACGAGGTTGAAGCGGTCTGCGCCCTCTACGGGAACCTCAAAGACGACGACCTGGTCCTTGGACTCACCTGGTGGAACTTTTGGTTCCGTCGAATGTTCGGCTTTGGTTGGGTTAAGGGCCTTGAGACCCGCCGAAGAAGGACGGTGCATCTTTTTCTGCGAACTCATCAGCAACACACGGTTTTGGCCAAGGGAGGTCGCAGAATCGGTCACGTTTTCGACGGAGTAGTCAACGCGAATCCAGCGTGAGTCGTCTGAGTTGAGGCTCTCGTCATCCCCGTCGCCAACGGTCTCCAGCAGTGCGACTTTTTCCACCGTGTATGCGAGCGCGCCCATCGATGAGAATTGCTCCTTGAGCCACGGTATCTTTGGCAACTGGACAAGGGTAAATTCCTCGACAATGCGCTCCACTGGCTTGGCCTTCTCCGCGGTCGAGTACGTGAGTCGGTTCTCCAGGCGTCCCCCCTCCGTCGTCGTGCCCACACGGGCGACCGCTTCATGCTCCTTCGTGCTCCAGACCGCCACGAGCTCAACGCCCGGATCAGCCAGCAGGTCAGTCAATGGACGGTCGTACGGGACGTTGGTCTTCCATTTGAGACCCCAGAAATACCGCTTTCCGAAGGCCTTCAGCCCAAGGCTGGCCAGTTCGCGCAATTGTCTTCGAGGATCTTTCTCGCCCATCTCTCCAGTGAATTCGGCGACCCGGAGCCTTTCGTCATCGAAGTTCAGTTCCAACTTCTCGAACCCGACTTGGCTGGCTGGTGCGCCCTCGTAGGTGAGCGCACCAGATTCCGTCGTATCCGGCTCGCCAAATAACTGGCGAGCCTCTTTCGGAGTCATGCCCAGCTCGATGTCATTCAGCACCGACGCCTTCTGAGTCTCCGAGTCCTCCGTGCTCTCCGTTTTCGCCCTCTTCTGTGCCTCCTTCTTTTCGTCGGCCGAGGTCTGCGCCTGGGCAGAGCCCTCTGTTTTGCACCCCATCTGCGCTGGCACCGTCGTGACCAGAAGCAGGGCCAGAACCCGCACAACCCTTCGACCATCGAACGTTGCTGATGTCATGGCTTCTCCTCTTCCATCCACACTTGCACGACCGGAATCCGTTGTGATCCACTCCATTGCGACGTCTCCCGAAGCATCTGTCCCGACGTCTGCGCCGCCATTCCGAGTGGACAGTACGTGACATCGGCGATCTCCCAAAGTTCGCCGATTCATTTGCGGACGACCTCGCGGGCCTCCGGGGCGTTCTCTCAAGGCGGCGTAATGCCGGACACCATCCACGTTGTTTTCACGGACGATTCTCTGGACGAGGCCCTCCAGTGCTTCTCTCCACGCGTCGAGTGAGATTCAGCCTGACCGGAAAAGGAGAACCTCATGGCCTTTTCCGACTCTACCGGGCACGTTAACCTATCGAAGAGTCGCGAAACTCGAAGGAGTTGAACCGTGCGAACCGCCGCTGTCAGCCTCCCTGCTTTTCTGGTCGTCTGTCTCGTCGTGGCCATTCCAGCCGACGGCGAGGCGAAATGTATGTCGCAAACTGCCGACGCCTGGCCCCAGCCCGGGTCGAAGCTCCCCGCCAATCGGCCGATCATCGTCCTCGAGGGCTCCGGCAATGCGCGCTCGGCGATTCGGTCGCTGGGTAAAGAGTCACTCCACCTCGTCGCTGACGATGACCGCGTGGCACTCCGCCGCATCGAGCTTCTCCAGAGCGAAAGGGACTTTACGCAGCTCGTGCTCAAGGCCGAAGAAGACCTCGATACCGGTTCTACATACCGGCTCGACACCAATCGGCTGAAATCCAAGGACTCTGAGGTGCGGCTCGCCTGGACGTGTGATGGTGGTAAACGACTCCGGTGGCGGGCCGGTCCGCCGGACAGTCGTGCGCCAAACCTCCGGTCGTTGAAGAAGATTGGGGCCGAACGCAAGACTCTTGGCTGCGCGCCGACGACATTCGTGATGCTTCGCCCCTCGATTCCGGACGACAACGTAGATGAGCTCATCTTCCGTGTCGTCGTTACCCGGAAGGTGAAATCGGACCTGAAACAGACGTACTGGGTCAAACCCAACGACGAGTCCGAACTGCGCGTCGGCCACGGCATGTGCGGGGGCGAATTCGACCTCGAACAGGGAGCCTCCTACCAGGTGAAGGTGCAGGCAATCGACAAAGCCGGAAACCGGTCGCCCGTCTCCGATCCCCTCGACGTGGTCGGCCCGTAGAGTCTCCTCGGCGTTCCCTCTCATTGTTTGAATCGCCCGAGGGATATTCGAGATCAAAGAGTGCGCGGCCGCGCCTCAGTTTTGGTTCAGTCCTGTTCGGAAATCGTTGGCCAACCAAAGGGCATTCGAACCGGGGGACCCTCGCTTCCTTCGCCTGTCGGAAACAGAAGGTTGAATCTTTCCGCAGCTTTAACCGGTACGTCGAAGACTGCGACCAAGTCCTTGGCCGCGCCCGGCTCAATTTCCAACCGCGTGGCATCCTCCGCTTCGTTCGAATTCGAGTCCTCTCTGCGATGCGACGACGGTCGGAACAGGTCCATCTGCGAATTCTCGAGCAACACACGATTCTTTCCGGACGTCTTTGTCGACCCGGTGGTGTTCTCCAAAGCGTAGTCCACGCGAATTCTGCGTTCGTCGTCTGAGGTCGGCTCCTCGGCGTTCCCGTCAGTCTCCAAAAGTGCGACGCGTTCGACCGTGTAAGTGAGCCCGTGAATGCTGGAGAATGGCTCTTGTATCCACGGCTCTTTCGGAACAGGAATCAGGTCGTACCCTCACGACCCATCTTTTTGTAGGACCCGTCACGAACTTCCTCATTCAAGGGTTGATCAAAGGCTTTTTCATGTAGGGGTTCGTCGTAGGGTAATTCGTTCTGCCAACGGAGACCCTGGATATCCGGCTCTCCGAAGGTTTTCTTCGCTAGACGTACGAGTTCGTTGAAGCGGTTCCGGGGATCGCGTTCCTCCAGTTGTTCTTTAAATTTCACGTAAACGAGTTCCCCTTCCTTGAACTGCAGCTTAAGGGACCAGGTTTGGCCGAGTAATGATTTGTCGTAGAAAAGATTTATTCGCGATCGCTCACCGTCCCTGTCGTCGCCGCCGAAAATCGACTCGCCAAGGATTTGCTGAACTTCTTCCGGAGACATGCCCAATTCGATTTTGTCCAACTGGGTCTGCTCCTTAGTCCCCGAATCCTTCGTCCGCTCGACTTCGTCTCGCTTTTCCTTCTGGTTCACGGGCTTATCAACCGCGCTTTGAGACTCGTCTGCCCTCTCCTTGTCGCACCCCATGTGCGCTGGCACCGTCGCGACTAGAAGTAGGGCCAGAACCCGCAGAACCCTTCGACCATCGAACGTTGCTGATGTCATGGCTTCTCCACGCGTGAATAACCGGCAACAACTCCCGACCGGCCCCAGGCTTGCCACTCGTCGGCGATGTCGGCGTCGATTCGAACGGTGACGATGTAGAGCATGTCGGTCCTTCGGTTAGTCGTCTGACGTGACGACGGTCGGATGCACGCAGACAAACTCGCACGGGAATCGACTGGCGACTACAACGGTGGCAGGCACACTCTGGCACCTTCGGCATTCCCGTCGACGCATTCTTCGTCAGTGTTGTCGCAGGTTCCGTCTACGAAGCACCGTTTCAGGCACAAACGCCAGCACTTTTCCGGGCAGCCGCGGCCGCCGGAGCAACTCTCACATTCCGGGTCTCCGTTGCCCGGGCGGTAACATCTCCTCGAGCCAGAGCAGGGTCCTCCAGGCCCACACGATACCTTCTCAGCATCCGTTGTGATCCGCTCCTTTGCGACGTCTCCCGAAGCATCTGTGCCGACGTCCGCGTTGCCATTCCCATTGGAATCTCCACAACCTGCCGCGGCAGCGAGGATCCCGAAACACAACGCAAACGACATCAAGCCAACTCGATCCAGCGTCATAGCAGCCAACTCCCTCGGAGATTACCCATTGCGAAATAAAAGTTCGACGATTGGACAGTACGTGACATCGGCGATTCCCTAAAGTTCGCCGATTCATTCGCGGACGACCTCGCGGGCCTCCGGGGCGTTCCCTTAAGGCGGCGTAATGACGGACACCATTCACGTTGGTTTCACGGGCGATTCTCTGGACGAGGCCCTCCAGTGCTTCTCTCCACGCGTCGAGTGAGATTCAGCCTGACCGGCGACGCCTGGCCCCAGCCCGGGTCGAAGCTCCCCGCCAATCGGCCGATCATCATCCTCGAGGGCTCCGGCAATGCGCGCTCGGCGATAGGGGAGCTCGGCAAACAGTCACTCCACCTCGTCGCCGACGATGACCGCGTCGCGCTCCGCCGCATCGAGATTCTCGAGAGCAGAAAGAGCCGGACGCAGCTCGTGCTCAAGGCGGAAGAAGATCTCGACACCGGTTCCACGTACCAGCTCGACACTAATCGTCTGAAATCCAATGACTCCCAGGTGCTACCCTTCCTGCCATGGAACAGGTCTATTGGATCAGGCCCAACGACGAGTCCGAGCTGCGCGTCGGCCACGGCATGTGCGGCGGCGAATTCGACCTCGAACAGGGAGCCTCCTACGAGGTGAAGCTGCAGGCAATCGACAAAGCCGGAAACCGGTCGCCCGTCTCCGATCCACTAGAAGTGGTCGCCCCGTAGATTCTCCTCGCCGTTCCCACTGATTCAGTGAGTCGCCCGACGGGATGTTCGTGATCAATCAGTTGTCCATGTCATGGCTTCTCCTCTTCACTCCACACTTGGACAACCGGCAACAACTCCCGCCCGGCATCAAACTTCCCTTCGTAGCGTTCAGTGTGCTCGACCTGCAGGGGCTCGGCGAACTCGTCCTGGTAGCGCTGGAAGGCGTCCTCGGAATGGGCGCGGTAGACGATGCGGTAGGCTCGCCGGGCTTGTGTGTCTTCGTCCTCGCAGCGGGCCATCGCGGCGGTGGCAAAGCAGCCGGTCTCCATGACATCTGGCACGTGGACGTCCTGCATCCACGCCTGCCACTCGTCGGCGATGTCGGCGTCGATTCGAACGGTGACGATGTAGAGCATGTGGGTCCTGAAATCAGTTGTCCGAACTGTCGACGTGTTGGCGGAGCTTGTCTACGAACTCCTGCGGCCACTCGGGAAACTCGGTGGTCTGGCGTACGTACTTCTTCTCGACGTCGTAGGGAGCGTCGTAGGGGCGGATGAGTTGGCCTGGGATGTGCTCGTCGTCGCCCTCTGCGGCAGCGCAGTGGTCGATGCGGCTTGCGGCGTGCAGGCCCGTGATAGCCGCCTCCTGGTGGTATAGTTTCGGCCACAGAATGGTGGATTCGCTCGACACTGCCTCGGACGCCTCCAAGATCATATCTGCCGCCGGCGCGAAGTTTACGTCCACTTGCTGGCTGTTCCAGACATCGGACGCCATTCGAAACTGATCAATCGGCTCGTACAGGACCCAGCCGGTCGATACCGGGCACCTCAATTCAGTGTTCTTCGGTTTCTCAGTAGAACCGTGCTGAACCAGAGGCAGACCTTCCATCGTGAGACCTCGGGTGGCCCGGAGCTCAGGATCCCTGGGGATGTCGGCGTTCGATGGCGGGCCTTCGCCCACATTGTCGATCGGAAAAGAGAAGTTGGTCAGATAGTTCCAGTTCTTTTGCTCTTCACAGCGATTGCACGCGTCGATGGCGTAGGTGTAGGAAGGCTCGCCGCCCTTGTCCGGGTCGCTAAAGTCGAAGATACCCGTGAGCTGATATGCACCGCATTCAGACGTGAAGGAGGGATACTCTACAATCCACTTTTCACCGTCTTGGTCGCTGGAAACTTCCGGCGCGGTTAGCTGGGGTTCTGTCAGCCCTTCACAGTACGCATCATTGACGACCGATACAGGCCCGTCACCATCATCTAGCCATTCCCGGGTCGAATCCTCCGCGCAACCCGCGCAGAGCAGGACCGTTGCGGCGAGTAGTAATCGCTGCGGCAAGTCGTGAACCATGCGCGCCTCGTCGACTTAGGTGTATTCTGACAAGACCGAGCGTAGCCATTCCACGTCACCCATGCAATCACACGGACTTGTGGGCCTCCGCTGCTGGTCGACGCTTCCTGCCATTTTGACGCCACCCGCCGGTCCCGCTAAGCTCGAGGGTGGACATGACCATTCGTTATCTGCGGCGGGAACGCCCCATTGTTGCTCAATAAGAGGCACTGCCAAAGGGACTCGCCCTTGTCTCAATCTCATGGCTCAGGAGTTCACAGATGAGCACGAATGAAGATGATCAAATTGCTCGCGGTGGTGAAGGAAAATTCGTTCGAGGGATGATTCCAGCGGTCACCGCCGTGGGGCTCACCCTTGGTTCAGCGGCATGCGGAGATGCCGCCGAGGAAGACGACACGGTCGACGAGGATGACTTCCGAAGTTTCTGTTCCAGAATGGAGGCGTGTGCTCCCCAAGACTTCGAAAGCAACTTCGGTTCGATCGATAGTTGTACGAGTACTTACGACGCTTCGCTCGCATACTATCTCGACACCAGCAATCCGGGTGTGATCGAAGCCTGCGTAGACGCCGTGTCGGACTACTGGAGCTGCCTTACCTCAGCGGCCTACTGCGACAATGGTAGTTTCGAGTTTCCGCAGATGAACCCATGTGAGACCGAGATTACTCAGTTCGAGCAGGCATGTCCCACCGGTTCCCCGTGATGAAGGCGCACTCTCACTCGGCGTCTCCGAAGGCGAACAGCTTCGATTGCACCTGCCCGTCGTCGCCCTCCCCACGAACCTGCAACGCTTCGACGTAGAGTGTTCCATCGGCGCCGAGGGCCAGGATTCGGGCTTTCGTCCAAGGGTCTGGAAGGTCGAGTTCGAAGAGCTTCTCACCCTCGGCGCTCATCGCCTGAATCCGATACTCGCCGTCGAGTTCAGATACTGCGTACACACGGCCCTCTGAGCCGACGGCCTTCGTTGTGAATTGGGTTTCTTTATTCTGTAGGTCATTCGAGGTTTCGTAGGCCCACCGAACCTCGCCATCGTCGGACATGGCGACGATGGCACCCTCGAACGCGAATATCGGGCTTCCGTTCGGGCCAACCGCCATGTTCGCGCCGGGACGGGACGTGTTTTCTCCGGGCACGTCGCCGAACTCGCGAATCCACTCTGTCTCGCCATCCTCTGCGTCCAATGCAATCAGGTGGTAAACGCGATCTTCGTGGTCCCAGGCCGAGAAGTAGAACGTCTCCTTTGATGCTCCGAGAATGTAGAGGGAGAAGAATTGATCCTCGAATGACCGCGCCCAAAGCTGCCCCATGTTTTCGGTCTCGCCAGATCCCGGCGCAATAGCGCCGATGGCGGATCCAGAGTCGTCCGCGCCCGACGGATTCCGAATAAACGCACGTCCATTCGATGGCTGCGCGATGAGAGGCGCATAGTTTCCTCCAGAAATCCCAGTCTCGCGGGATCTATAGACTTGAGTTCCGTTCGAGACGTTGGTCGTCGTTATGCGGGAGAATCGCATGGCATATTGCGATTCATCGTTCGTTTCGGACTCAAATTTCGAATTGGTTGTCGTCAAAAACCCATCGTCATCCCATTGCATAAGACGCATCTGGAATGGGCTGTAGTCGACCGAGCCATTCTGAGGCCCTGGAACCTCATAAGACGCACGGATGTCGCCGGACGCAGGGTCGAGAACCTGAACGCGATAGGGTGTTCGAACAGCCAACTCGCAGTCGTCCGTCAGGGCGAGTACACCGGTATGACCTGGAGGGATTCCTACCGCGTCACGTTTCCACGAGTCGCTGATACGTATCCTTCGGCTCCATCCACGCGCCCCATCGGGACCGAATTGCTCCACCTGAAGAAATGCGGTCGATGGCTCTGACGGATTCTCGCGACCCATGGCTAGCGTGTACAGCGCGCCTGAACCGGACACGACGGCGTTGGTGACGCGAAACAGCGTGCTGGGGAGCTTTATTACAGCAGGGTACGGAGGAGAGTCCTGAAATGCCCACATCGGGCCAAGTTCTCTACCCCAAATCAGCTCCGCGTCCTCTGGGCCCTCTGCTTTGGATCGATAAGTGTTGCCAGGATTCCCGCCCATGGTCGTCCAGGGAGGGGTCGTGCCCTCTTCACCGCAAGCTGGACCGTCGTAGATGCCCCACTCCGGTTGTTGGGTGGTCTCGTCGCAGCCGGAGAGGAGCCCAACCAACAAGAGCGCGCATCCGATGGCTGTACTCAGTTTGCGCATCAGTTGGGCCTCGCATTCTATCGGTCTGCGTGCAGTCTAAGCGCACGCAGAAATTCCTCGGGCAACTCGGGTAAGTCTACGGTCTGCTCGACGTACTTTTTCTCTACGTCGTAGGGAGCGTCGTAAGGCCGGTAGAAAGCGCCCGGAATATACTCGCCGTCTTCTTGGTCATCAGCCCCGCAATGATCCAACAGGCTGGCTGCATGAAGGCCGGTAATGCGCGCCTCGGTGTGATACAATTTCGGCCATAGAATCGTCGTCATATTCGACCCGGCGGCTTGGCCCTCCAAGAGACTCCGACCGGCTGTGTCAAAATCAATCGGCCATTTTTGGGTGTTCGTGACGTCAGACGGGATGCGAAACTGACGGATGGTGCCGTACAAGATCCATCCTCTAGCCTGGGGGCAACCCAGTTCCATCATGGTTTTCTGCCTCGATGCTCCGTGTTCAACCAAAGGCAGCCCATCGTGACCGAAGGAACTTACAGCCTTAAGCTCGGGATTCTCGGGGACCTCGAGGTTCTCTGGGTATTCTTCCACTACGTCCAAAGGGAACTCGGAGTCTGAAAGATAGTTCCAGTTCTTCTGGTCCTCGCAACGATTGCAAACGTCAATATCGTACGTATACGACGGCTCGCCGCCCCGGTCCGGATCGCTAAAGTCGAAAATACCCGTGAGCTGATAGGCGCCGCATTCAGACGTGAATGCAGGATATTCGATCCTCCAAACCCCGGTCTCGGGGTTCTCATCCACGTCGGGCCGCTGAAGGTCCGATTCGGTCAGCCCGTCGCAGTAGTTCGAATTCACGACCGAGACGGGTTCGTTGTCGTTGTTGATCCACTCGCGATTCTGGTCTTTCGCGCATCCAACACACAGAAGCGCCAGCGTCACGGTCGTTGCAAATCGTTGCAGCCAGATCTGACCCATGCGCGCCTCCTCCGGGGACCTCTGGATTCATCGGATCCGAGTGTAGGTATTCACCGCCGGCGTCGCAATTCGCCGCTCGGCATTCCCTCGAGACCTTAGCGGTCGGTGTGTAGTTGCAGTTCCAAGAGGAATACGTCCGGCAGTTCCGGGAACCCGGTCGTCTGGCGAAAGTACTTTTTCTGGGCGTCGTACGGCGCGTTGTACGGACGATACGCCTCGCCTGATACGTACTCCGCGCTCGCGTCAGTCTTTGAGGCGCAATGATCGATGTGGCTGGCTGCTTGGAGGCCCGTGACATCGGCATTCTGTGGGTACAATTTCGGCCACAGAATGGTGGTCACGCTCGCCTTTGAATCTGATACGTTCAGGAGCCTCTCTGCCGCAGGTTCGAATTCTACCGGCGCGGTCTGGTCCGTTCGGACGTCCGGGCCTACCTCAAACTGGGCAACTGGCTCGTAGAGAGGCCACGTGATGGAGTCGGGACAGCCTAACTCCATGCTCGTCGGCTCTTCCGCTGCCCCGTGTTTCACTATCGGTAGTCCACTCGGTCCGAGCTTCTTCCTGGCCAACACTTCAGGCTGGTCGGGGACCTCGCGGTCCTGCGGCATGCCTTTTCCAAGGTTGCGGCTAGAGTGGCCGTATTCGACCAGATAGTTCCAGTTCTTCGGGGCTTCGCAGCGGTTGCAGACGTCGACGGAGTACGTATACGACGGCTCTCCTCCCTCGGCCGGGTCTTCGAAGTCGTAAACTCCGGTGAACTGGTAGGCCCCGCAGCCCGAGGTGAATGCGGGATACTCAATGGTCCACACGCCGTTCTCCGAATCCTTTTGCACCGCGGGCCGCTGGAGCTTCGATTCGGTCAGTCCGCTGCAGTAGTTCGCATTCACGACCGAGGCACCCTCCTCGCCCTCGTAGATCCAGGTACGAGTTTGGGCCTCGCTGCATGCAGCGCAGAGCGCGACGGCCGTCCCAGTCACCATGAGCATCTTCATCCGGTGCTGAACCACGTGTGCCTCCTCCGGTGCGGTCTGACATCGTCATCTTCTACGATAGATGTCTGTCCTCTGCGTCTCAATCGCTTTCTCATTTGCGCACCTCCGGGCCGTTTCCTACTTTTGAAGGGACCATTCATCACCCGAGGGAGAGACCGAATGCACCGATTCGGAACAATCAGAGACACCGCCACGGCCGTCGTGTTGTGTACCGCCCTGCTCTGGCTCGGGCTCGCCGGGTGTGCAGAGGATTCGAGGCCGCCAGACTGGGATGGCCCAGATGGTGGTGACCACCTCGCCGAAGATGGTCCCATCCTGCCGGGCGCCGCGCCCGTTGACTCGATGTGTACGGGCGGATGGTGCTGGATTCATCCACGCCCGTTTCCTTACCCGGTGTCGGAGCTGGGGGCAGTTGGAGGCGAGGTCTACGGACTGGTGGGCGTAGATTCCTACGAGGCTCCGGCTCCCTTCGTCTGGGGCGATGGCTTCGACGTCCAGCGGTTTCCTTCCGACGTGCTCGATTCCGGTTCGCTCGTCGACACCGCCGTCGGCAATAATGGCTGGCTGGCCCTCACTTCCGATGGGGTGGTGTACGAGTTCAATGAAAACGGCGTGATTGCGGAATTCGAGCTGCCCGACGGCGAGTACGATGCGTTGGAGGGCCACTCCGCAGCCATGTTTATGGTGACGTCGGTGGACGGTGGGGGCTACATCCGTCGAGCCGGCAACCTCCAGCGAGACGAAGCGCTAAACCGCAAGCTAAAATGGACGAAAATGTGGCCGAATGGCGACGTCTGGCAGGTCCGGAATGGGAGTGCCCCACAGGGATCGGACTCCTCCAACCGGCGTTGGTTTCCCGTCCCAGATGCCGCCACGGAGCCGGGCCCCATCTACCCGGATGCGACCTTGGCACCGGACCCCGAGAGTGCCTGTGCTGGCCAGGGCATCTCGGGGGCATTCGGCTACGGCGTGTTGCATCGATGGGATCAGCAGGATGAGGCCTGGAAGGTCGTGGACCTCCCTGACCAAGCGGAGATTACGGATCTCACGTGCCGCGAGGACGGGACTCTTTTTGCCACCAGCAAACACCGCGAACTGTTCGCCCGCCAGGACGGAACTTGGAATGCGGTGGCGAACACTGGGAGGTCCAGACTTCTGGCGGCGACGAGCCGTGGCAACACTCTGTACGCCGCTGGAGACAAAGGAGCGATGTACGAGTTCTCTGATGCTGGTCTCGAGAGGCGTGGCGGCGGGCTCTTGCCGGAGAGGTTCCGGTCATCAAACTTCGACATTTTCGGCCTCTGGGTGAACACGGAGGGGACCGAGGCGATGCTCATGGACCGCTCGGGCGTCTACCGACTGACGGCGGAGGGAGCCAAGGATGTCACGCCTGAAGGTGACACGATCCATTCAGGGTCTGGAAGCGACCGCATAAGCGAAATCTGGGGACTCGAAGATCCGGAGTTTGCCATCACAGAATCGCGGGTCTTGAGATGGACCGCTGCCGGCTGGGAGGAATCCTCGCTGACGAGCGGTCGAGACGGACATTTCCGTCCCGTGGACATCGACGGCACGGCGAGTGACAACGTCTGGGTTGCGACCAACACGGAGTTGTTCCGCTTCGACGGGAACGCCTGGCAGAGCGTCAGCTCGTCAGAGGACGACATTACTCAGATTTCGATCGACTCACGCTCGTCCGGACTGGTGGCCCTCGGCGATGAGTTGCACGGGGTCAAAAAAGAAGGCGGCGCCTGGCGTCTAGAGCTCTTCAAGGAGACACCGTGCAAAGAACTCGGTGCCATCCACCGCACGCCCGACGGCGAGTTGTGGTTCGCCGGCACGGAAATGTGCGTGGCCCGCTCCACCGAAGACGGATGGCAAGTCTTCGAACCTCTCTTCGAGTTCGAGCGATTTGCACCGCTCGATCTGCTGCCGTGGACGTTCGTCGATCACCCGGACTACGATCGGCCATTGATCGCCAGTACTGCGGGCGTCCTTCTACCGACGGATGACAGCGAGCTGCGGAAACTCCTCTCCTTGGGTGTGGTCGACGCGCACTACGTCGCGGACCCTGGCGTTCTCGTGGCGGAGACAGGCTCCGCCGTCATCGCGAGGTGGGACGAATAACCGACTGCGTGCGGCCCTGAACTAAGGCCACTCGCCCTCAGTCACCCGGCGGGAGCACCATGACGTATAAAAATCAGAACCACGGTCTGGTTCCCCCTGCACACATTCGTATCCCTCGGGACACGACGAACGGAACGTGTCGTCCAGCGTCTCGCAATCGATAGGGAGTCGGCAGAATGGGTCGCCTTCTTCGATGCGAAACTCCGATCCATCGCACAGTCGCCCTCCCGCGGTGCATTGGCCCAAACCGTCTTCCGTGCGCCCTTTTGGCGAAAGAACACAGTCGCCCTCCGGGCATTGACCCGTCCGATGGCATGCATGGGGCCGGCACTCATCGCGAGTACAGAGCTGGTCGTCGGGACACGAAATCTCACAGTCAGGGTCGACTTCATACGGTTCATAGCATCCAAGTGATTCCTTGAATTGGTCGAACGGACCGCAAGCCCGGTTATCACCCGGACAATCCTCCTCGGCGAGGCAGGAGCGGATGCATTCTTGTTCAAAGCAGAACCCCGACTCGCACTCCCAGTCTTTCTCACAGGAGGCTCCGTCCGGTCTCTCTGCACTTTGCCTACAGGTTGGGCGAGGCTCGTATTCGCGGTCACACCAGTAACCTGTCGGACAGAGGGCATGGTTGGAGTCGCATTCCCACCGTGCGAAACAACGATCGTTGACATTGCAGTACTGCTGTTCGCCGCAATCGGCGTGGTCGGCGCATTCGGGTCTGCATTTGGGACCGTGAACGTCATTGTCGCAGTCGCAACGCCCAGCACGGCAGACGAATCCCACGGGGCAGGAGCCCTCGGAGCAGTCGGCCTCCTCGTGCACACACAAGGCCCTCCGCTCAACCCTCCACCTTGTTTCCTGCTCGACCAGCTCGCAGTTCGCCCCTTCGACCGCACAGGTGCAGTCCAGCGGATCGAGGTCAGCTGTGTCATGGGTGTCGAACGTATCCTGAGCGTCGCCCACGTCTCGGACGTCCTCCGCGTCATGAACCTCGGCTGGGCCGGAATCTGACCCCGCGTCGCGGACATTTCCATCCAGCGTCCAGTCCTCGGGGCGATCCCCGCCATCGACCGTGCACGCCGTACCAGCCAAATTAAGGCCCAAGAGGGTTACGAACGCTATGTACAGTGGTTTTGAACGCATATCCACTTGTCCATTTCGGGTCGCTTAGGAGCGGAAAAATCAATTCCATTTCCATTGATTCTTTGTGCACCATTCAGAATTTTCATCCTCATCCAATTGACCGCAATACCACTGACCGTAGTTCTCGCATATTGCGTTGAATCTATTGTCGTCAGTGTCACCGTAGTCATCACACCCTCGGTAGACATCACAATACGAAGCGCCATCTACCCATTCGGGAAATATATACTTCGCTCGAACTGTATTGTTCTTGTCCGTACGCTCGACGAACTCGTCGTTTGGATTGACTGTTACTTCAATATAGCGCTCGCTTCCCGCGTGCTCATTCTTTACCTTCTTTTTGGTTCCAACAATAATTCCTTGCCCTGCGTATTCAGGTTTGTAGACGTCTTTCCATCCCGGGGTGAGTCCTTGGTCATAATGTCCAGAATCCCCCCATTGTTTACTCGGAGTATTCTGAACTTCTTTTCGTATCTCGTCATCAAATTCAGTCACATCGTAAAGATTAAATGATATTTTATTGCTTTTCCCTCCTACTTCACCACCTGATTTATCCACCAATCTAGCCTTGACCACTTTACCCAAGTGCAAGTGACCATGGCCCTCATGATGTTCGAGATCGGCGTTCAAGTCGACACGCTTCGGGGGGTAGTCCGCCCATGGATCGGTGCGTGCTACTCTCTGGATTACCTGCGTCGTGGTTGGTTCACAGATATCTGAAACTTCATTACTCTCACAATTACAGTCGGACGTATCCTCCTTGCAGAGGTCACCCGACTGATCACAGTCCCCCCCCTTGAATCTGCCGAGCCCCGTACACTTGCCGCTAGTCTTGGGATCTCCTCCGTCCGTCTTGTGCTCCTCGCAGTCTAGATTTGGATCGTCCGCATCCATATCACAGGTGTAAAGTGCGCATCTCTCGTCCTGGCCATCCCCTTGCACGTCACGACATGTCATGTCTCGCGGACACACATTGTCCGACGATGACTTGTTCGGATCGCAGGAGCTTGCCACACATTTCTCGGACGCATTACAGTCAAAACCCTTCGGACAGGGGCATTCACCAGCCTCCTTACCGAGCGGAGGACGTTCGACGTGAAACGGACCGCTCCCAATGTTCGCAATGGAGACCCTAATACGCAGCGAAATGAGGTCTACCTTATCTGCTACAATATCATCCGGCTCCTGAGTAGATTCGTCAAAGTCAACGCACTCGAGCTCTCGACCATCATTACCTTCGGCGAACGCCCTAGGATCGGGAAACAAGTCTGGGAGCTTTTGTCGATTCTCATCGTGCTCCCACATTTTGAACCTTCCCCAGTCCTCATGCGGCAGACTGCGGGTCGCCTCTGAGTCACAATCAATACTCGAACAATTGCCTCCGAAGTCTTTCACATCATGTCTCTCGCCATACTCGTGACGGCGATAGGTGAAGTAGGGCTCGAATCCCGACTTCCGAAGTTCAATCCGAAACCATTTTCTGTTATCGGCTAGCAGATCATACGAAATTGCGGACCCGACTCCAGGGTAACATGCTCCGGTGTAATCGTCATAGTAGAGGTTGTACGGATCCATGGAGGCCGAGGGTTGAAAAGTCCGAGCAGAATATGTCGGGGACCTTTTCTTAGTGTCCTTCCAACTATAGTGTCGGTCGTCACCGGTCAAATTTTGGTTCGTGGGTGTTTTCGACGGCGGCCAGTTGTAAAGTTCCCCGGTCACCTTTGGTTCAGGGGTGCGAGTATCTCCTTCGACGACGCTGGCCTTCGTTTGCCCATCTTGCCCCGGACAATACCCCGGAGGGTAATGAGCACCTTCACAAGACAGGCATAGATGCAGACAAGATCCAATATTGGTGGTTGTAACTCCTTTCTCTCGGGCTGCACAGTTATCCTCATAGATCTTGCCGTCGCACCCACATGCAGGGTACGTGACCTCAGAGTCACAGGAGGGAACGGGTTCGCAAGAGCCGAAAAAGGTGTTGCATCCGTTTTTCTTGCAGTATTCTTCGCTCTCACATGAAGCATCACTCACACAAGTATCCGTCAGATCCGGCGGGTCATATTCGCCGCAACTAAGTCCTGGAATGCCCGAGCCCACTGAGGCCCCGGCTTTCCGTGCCTCACACGCGCTTTCGTATTCGGAGCCGTCGCACCGCACACACCGAGCTGTCCAAGTTCTGGATCCGGACAGTCATTGGGTCGAGGAAGACACGTCCCCTCGGAATCTTCGGATGAACAATCGGCACCGGGTGGAAAATGGCAGTATTCGTGGCCCTCACAGTCCGCACTCTCCTGACAAGGGGCCGAGCATTCCGACGCCTCTTCATTGAAATCCGGGACGGAGAGTTCAGCAAGGCAGGCATTGTAGTATACGCGATCGTTGCAACCACACACCGGGTCATACCCCTCCTCATGGCATTCCTTGGGTGTCGGTTCATCCGAATCGAGCGGTTCACAAGACCCGACGTACTCATCGCATCCGTCATAGGTGCAGATTTCGCCCGGCCCACACGGATCCCCGGCTGAGCAAGCGC
>JGI12448J12851_1000057_pt1 | contig 71481 bp, 61 predicted proteins | sample A23M2SouthBayCA_FD_12851 | JGI IMG/M metagenome (IMG submission 12851) | reverse complement strand
CCGCCGTACGAGCCGCCGCTCGACGACGGCGAGCGCATCGTCGACGCACACGCGGCTCGGCTGGCGAACGCGTCGGGGTTCACCTACGAGTCGCGCACCCGGCTCACCGTCAACGGGAGCGTTCGAACCAACCGGACGGAGACGGCGCTGTTCGACCAAGTGTCGGGCGCGTCCCTCGTCGACCACCGGAGTCCCCGGTTCGGTCGGACGAGGATCTACGACGACGGCGCCGGGAGCAGTGTCCAGCGGCTGGATGCCCCGGACGGCGGCGTCCGGTACGGCCGGCCCCTGGACCTCTCGTCGATGCAGCGGTTCCGGCGGGCCGGGCTCGCACCGCTGCTCACGGACGTCGACTACGACTACGTGGGGCCGACGCGACTGGACGGCGTGCGGGTCCACGAGTACGCCGCGACGGAGCTGGACCAGGCCAGCGACTTCTTCGATGGCGTCCGCGAGAACTCGAGCGCCATCAGGTCGGTCGACCTGCGGGTGTACGTGTCGAACGAACGCGTAATCAGGCGGCTGGAGATTTCGCTCGTCCGTCGCGGCGACGACGGGTCGCGGACGCTCGACTCCGCGATCGCGTACCGTGACGTGGGCGAAACGACGGTCACCGCCCCCGACTGGGTCGACGAGGCGCGAAACCGGACGGCGCCGGCGCGCTGAGAATTGGTCCCCCGGAGGCGTGCCGCCCGTACTCGAGCGGTTGCGCTCCTGACAGCCGGAAGGTGTTCGGCACGCGAGCCGAACGCGACCGCCGCCGAGGACCAGCGAGCGGAGCCGGTGGCCCTACCGCTCCTCGATCGGCGTCCACGTCCGTCCGAGGTCGCCGACGTACTCCGCCCGCGGCCGCACGAGCCGGTTGTCGTCCAGTTGCTCCAGCGCGTGGGCCATCCAGCCACCCACGCGCGCGACGGCGAAAGAGGCGGTGAACAGGTCCCTCGGGACGCCGACGCCGTTGAGCAGGGCGGCGGTGTAGAACTCGACGTTGGTCTGGAGGGTGCGGTTCGGGTGCTCCTCCGCGAGGGCCTCGACGGCCACGTCCTCGAACTCCTGGATGGTCTCGAAGAACTCCGCGTCCCGGTCCTCGTAGAAGGACTCTGCGGCGGTCTGGAGCACCGCGGCGCGCGGGTCGCGGACGCGGTAGACGCGGTGGCCGAAGCCCATGAGGCGCTCGCCCGCGTCGAGGGCGTCCTGGACCCAGCCCTCGGGGTCGCCCTGCTCGTGGATCTCTCTGAGCATGTCGAGCACCGGGCCGGGGGCACCGCCGTGGAGGGGGCCCTTCAGCGTGCCGACAGCAGCGGTGGCGGCACTCACGACGTCCGACTCCGTCGAGACGACAACGCGGGCGGTGAACGTCGAGGCGTTCAGACCGTGGTCGACGACGGTGTTGAGGTAGGTCTCGACGCCGCGAGCCTGGGCCTCGCTCGGTTCCTCACCGGTCAGCATGTAGAGGTAGTTCGCGGCGTGGCGGAGGTCCGCGCGGGGCTCGACGGCGTCCTTTCCCTGGCGGTAGCGCCAGTAGGCGGCGACGATGGTCGGGAAGACGGCGACGACGCGTCGGGCGTCGGTCTCGGGGTCGCCGTCCTCGCTGCCGAGGGTCGCCGCGGCGGCACCCATCCGGAGCGCGTCCATGGCGGGCTTGCCCTCCTCGGCGGCGCGTTCGAGGACCGCGAGCACTTCGTCCGAGACCTCCCGGCGGGCGGCCAGGTCGTCGCGGAACGAGTCCAGTTCGTCGGCGTCGGGAAGCCGGTCGGTGAGCAGCAGAAAGAGGGTCTCCTCGTAGCTGGCTGCCGTCGCCAGCTCGTCGACGGAGTAGCCGCCGATGGTCAGGTCACCCGTCTCACCGTCGATGCGGCTCAGCCGCGTCTCCGCGACCGCGATCCCCTCCAGACCCCTGTGGATCTCGGAGTCGTCCATTTCGCTCGGAGTTCGACGAGACGGGTGTTAGCTCTTTTCAAACGTGGCCGGCCCCCACGCCTCGACCGCCGGCTCAGTCGTCGACGGAAGGGTCCCCGACGTCGGGGCCAGGGGTGGGCTGGTCGGTCAGGTCGGCGTCGCGCCAGGTCCCCCGGCGGAACCAGAGGAACGCGAGGAGGGCCGCGACGACGTTCGATATCGGGAAGGCCAGCCAGATGCCGACCGGCGTCGCCTCGGCCAGGTACGGCACCCAGTCGGGGAGGGAGCCCTGCGAGCCGACGACGGCCAGCGGGAAGCGGATCACCGCGAGCATCGTGATCGAGATGGCCGCCGCGGACAGCGTCCGGCCGGCGCCGCGGAATCCCCCGCTGTACGCGCGGACGACGCCGATGAACCCGAAGGTCGGCGCGACGATCCGCAGGAAGCGGGCGCCCTCCGCGACGACGGCGGGATCGTCGTTGAACACGCGCATGATCGACGGGGCGAGCGCGAAGATGAGGACGCCGAGGACCGCCAGCACGGCGAAGGACGCCTTCGCGGCGAAGTGGTTGGCTTTCGCGGCACGGTCGGGCTTGCCGGCCCCGATGTTCTGGCCGGTCATCGTCTCGACGCCGCGGTCGACGGCGATGGCCGGCATGAAGATCAGGGAGAAGACCCGGACGCCCACGCCGAAGGCCGCCTCGACGGCGACCGAGAAGACCGCGACGACGACCAGCAGGAGGTTCACGGAGACGGCCCGGCCCGTGCCCTCGATGGAGGCGGGAATCCCCAGCCGCAGCAGTCGCGGGACGAATGCCGGGTCGGGGACCATGTCCCTGACCGAGATCGCGATGCCGCGGGTCCCGGCGAGCATGATGGCCATGCCGACCACCATCGCCAGGCCGCGGGCGAAGACCGTAGCGATCGCCGCGCCCTGGACGCCGAGCGCGGGGAAGAGCCACCAGCCGAAGATCAGGAACGGGTCGAGGACGACGTTGAGGACGACCGTCCCGAGCATGACGAGCATGGGCGTCACGGTGTCCCCGGCCCCGCGCATCAGCGCGATGAACACGAAGAAGCCGAACATGAAGGGCAGGCCCAGCGCGATGACCTCCATGTAGGCCGTCGCTTCGGTGAGGACCTCGCCGGTGGCGCCGATCAGCGTGAGGAACTCCTCGACGTAGAGATATCCGAGTCCGCCCAGGAGGATCGAGAAGACGAACGCGTAGGTGACCGTCTGGGAGGCGGCGTAGGCGGCTTCCTCGGGCTTGTCGGCGCCCGTGTACTGGGCGACGAGGACGCTCCCCGCGACGGAGACGCCCATGCCCAGCGAGATGAGGAGAAAGACCATCGGGAAGCCGAAGGTGATCGCCGCGAGCGCGACTTTGCTCAGTTGCCCGAGCCAGAAGGTGTCCGCCAGGTTGTAGGCGACCTGGAGGAGGTTCGTGACGATGATCGGGAGCGACAGGAAGAAGAGCGGCCACGCGATCGACCCCTCCGTCAGCTCCAGCTCGTCGGGCCCCTTGAACAGGTCGCGCACCCGGGTCCGCTCGCTCATCGGTCCTCCCCGTCGCTGCCGGCACCGTCCGGGTCGGTCGCGACCCGGTCCTCGACGTGGGTTCGGAGGAGGGCCCGGGTCTCGTCGGGGGACTGACCGACGGAGACCTGGCGCACCTGGTTCCCGCCGATCACGGTGGCGACGAACTGCGCCGTCGACCCGGGGTCGACGTCCGCGCGGAAGACGCCCGTCTCGACGCCGTCGGCCACGATTCCGGCCACCAGCGAGCGAAAGCCCTCGTCGGTCTGCTGGATGTGGTCGCGAAACCCGGGCTCGTGGGGCGCCTGGGCCTTCAGTTCCAGGAGCGTCCGCTGGAAGTCACGCTGGTCGGCCTCGCCGGGCGGCGAGAGGGCGGCGTCGAACACGGCAGACAGCCGCTCCCGTGGATCGGCCGCCGGGTCGTCGGCCGCCCGGACTCTGGTCAGGAAGCGCTCGGAGATGTAGGCCCCGAAGGCAGACAGCAACCCGCGCTTGCTGTCGTAGTGGTAGTGGAGGGCCGCCTTGCTCACGGGCGCCTCGTCGGCGATGTCCTGCATGGTGAGGTCGGCGTAGCCGTGGGCACAGAGCGCCCGGTAGGTAGCGCGCATGATGTCCTCCCGGGGTTCCGGCCCGTCGTCGGGCGTGTGTGTCGCGGGGTCGGGACTGGAGGGGTCGGGAACCATCGACGTGAGTGGAACTGACTGACTGGTCAGTCAAAAGGGTGTCGAATCCGGTGGACCGGGGTATGAGGACCCGTACCACCAGTCGAGGACGACTAGTCGCGGTGGCCGTCGCGCACCACGACGAGCGCCTCGTGGAGGTCGCGGGCGGTGTCGTAGCGCTCGAACTTCTCCGTCGCCGTCGCGCGGCGGACGACCTCGTCGACGGCCGCCGGCAGGCGTGGCTCGACGCGCGAGGGGCGGGGCAGCGGGTCGTCGGCCGTGACGCGCTCTGCGATGGATTCGGCGGGCCCCGCGACCGGGGCGACGCCGGTGAACAGCCGGAAGCAGACCGCGCCGAGGCCGTAGACGTCCGTCGCCCGGTCGACGATGCCGCGGTCGGACTCGAAGAACTCGGGGGCGGCGTAGCGCGGGTCGAGGACGGCCGCCGGGTCCTCGTAGCGGCGATACACGTCGACGAGGCCGGGGTTGTGGAGGGCGGGCCGCGGCGGGCCGCCCGTGCCGAGCGTGAAGACGACGTTCCCCGGGTCGATCCCGGCGTGGACGACGCCGCGGTCGTGGAGGGCGGCCAGCGCCGCCGAGAGGTGGGTCGCCTGGCGGAGTGCCCGGGTGACCGAGGGCGTGTCGCGGCCCCTGAGGGTCGGTCCGGTGCTCGCCGTGGCGACCCAGGGCCGGTCGGCGTCGCCCCGGTCGGCCACGGGGACGACGCCGTCGAGGTCCCCGAGCGACGCCCACCGTCGCAACTGGCGGGCGAGAGCCCCCTCGAAGCCAGCCTCGTCTCCCGCCGGCTCCCGGAAGGCCCGGACGTCGACGCGACGGGAGGTGCCGTCGATGGTGGCCCGGAGTCGGCGTTCGGTGCCGAAGCGCCGGTCCAGCGCGGGCCCGACGTGCGCCACGCGACCGAGGGCCGACGCGTCGCGGATCGCGGCCGTCACCGGGCAGGACTCGTCCAGGGCGTGCGTGGCCGCGCCGCGGCTCCCCTCCAGCGGTCGGCCGTCGCCAGCACCCCTGTCCGGGCGGGTCCGGGTGCGATCGACGGGCCTGCGCGCGCCGCCGAGTGGGTCCCGCCCCGTCCGACGCCCGCCGTCGGGGCGGAGGGGGCGGTCGTCGACCCGATCCCCCGCGTCGGTCCCGTCCGCCGGGTCGTCGCCGGCCCCGGGCACGTCGCTGCTCATACCCCCACCTCGTCAGTGACCCCCAAGAATCCACGTCAGACGCGCGTCACGCGGCCGTCCGCGACAAGTGCGTCGGCCCGGGCTGGGCCCTCCGTCTCACTCGCCCTCGAGTTCGAGTTCGAACTGCTCGTGTTCCTTCGCGGCGTTGAGGACGACGCTGGTGTTGGACTCGTTGATCGCCGGGTCGTTGAGCAATTCCTTGATCTGCGCGTTCATGTCGTCGGTGTCGACGAACTTGCCGACGGCGACGATGTCGTGGTCGCCCGTGACCTCGTAGACGCTAACCATCTGCTTGTGGGCCGACAGCGACTCCGTCACGTCGACGAGTTCGCTCCCCTCGACCTTGAGCTGGAGGATGGCCGTCACGTCGTAGCCGAGCTTCCCGTAGTCGACTTTCGGCGTGTAGCCCCGGATGATGCCCTGCTCCTCCAGGTCCGAGAGGTGGTTCGAGACGGTGGTGACCGACACGTCGAGGTCCTCCGCGAGACTCCGCAGGCTGGCCCGCCCGTCGCCGAGGAGTGCATTCACCAACTTTCGGTCGAGATTTTCGTACGTCATCGTTTTCGCAAACGAACCCACCACATTAGAATTTTACGAATATGCAATTCAGTCGCTGAATGGCAAGGATTGCGCAAAATGGGAGGGTTTTAGTGATCTCAGTGCACCCTCACACGTGTCGAAAGATGACAAGCGATAATCTCACTGACGAGGCGGAGGCCGTCCTCGACGAGATCGACGAGCGGGGCGTAGACTTTCTCAGGCTCCAGTTCACGGACATCCTGGGAACGGTGAAGAACGTCTCCATCCCGGCAGAACAGGCAGAGAAAGCGTTCACGGAGGGCATCTACTTCGACGGGTCCTCCATCGACGGGTTCGTCCGCATTCAGGAGTCGGACATGCGACTGGACCCGGACCCCTCGACCTTCGCCCTCCTCCCGTGGCGCAACAGCCCGGAGGTCACGAGTGCCCGGCTGATCTGTGACGTGATGGACACGTCCAGCGGCCAGCCATTCAGCGGCGACCCGCGTGGCGTCCTCAAGCGCGCCATCGCCCGCGCCAACGACATGGGCTACGAGATCAACGCCGGTCCGGAGCCGGAGTTCTTCCTGTTCGAGGAGCGCGAGGACGGCGGCCTGCCCGACAAGCACTCGGACAACGGCGGCTACTTCGACCTCGCACCGAAGGACCTCGCGAGCGACGTCCGCGGCGACATCATCTACGGGCTCGAGGAGATGGGCTTCAAGGTCGAGTCCAGCCACCACGAGGTCGCAGAGAGCCAGCACGAGATCTCCTTCAAGTACGACGACGCGCTCTCGACGGCCGACAACATCGCGACGTTCCGCGCGGTCGTCCGCGCCATCGCGGCCGAACACGACCTGCACGCCACGTTCATGCCAAAGCCCATCGCCCGGATCAACGGCTCTGGCATGCACACGCACCTCTCGCTGTTCACCGAGGACGGCGAGAATGCCTTCCACGACGAGGACGACGAGTTCAACCTCAGCGAGACGGCCCACCAGTTCGTCGCGGGCATCCTGGAGCACGCCCCGGCCATCACGGCCGTCGCCAACCCCACGGTGAACTCCTACAAGCGCCTCGTCCCCGGCTACGAGGCCCCGGTCTACGTCGCCTGGAGCGACGTCAACCGCTCGGCGCTCATCCGCAAGCCCGCCGCGCGTGCCCCGGCGGCCAGCCGCGTCGAACTGCGCTCGCCCGACCCGTCGTGTAACCCCTACCTCGCCCTCGCCGCGATGATCCACGCCGGCCTGGACGGCATCGAGAACGACCTCGACTGCCCGGATCCGGTCCGCGAGAACATCTACGACTTCGACGAGGCGAAACGCGAGGAGTACGGCATCGACACGCTCCCCGAGAACCTCGGGCAGGCCATCGACGCCCTCGAAGCCGACGAGGCGATCATGGACGCGCTGGGCGCCCACGTCTCCGAGAAGTTCGTCGAGGCCAAGCGCCAGGAGTACAAGGAGTACCTCGTCGAGGTCTCCGAGTGGGAGAAAGAGCGCTACCTCGAGAAGTTCTAGCGCCTACCGCCTCTTTTCGCCGGCCCACGGCGTCGCTGGCAGTCCGATGGCGAGCAGGCTCCCGCCCAGCGCCGCGGCGCCCACGCTCGGCGTCAGCCACCCGACCCAGGCCAGCGCCGGCGCGGCGAGCAGACTCGCGGCGCCGACGATCCAGACGGCCACGACCTCGCGCGTCGGCTCACGCTCGGCCGGCTGCCCACCCACCGCGAGTCCCCAGCCGGCTGCCAGCGCACCGACGGTCGCACCCAGCAGCGCCGCCGTCTCCACGAAGAGCGGCGCGACGAGGACGCTGGCGGCAGTACCGAACCCGGCGGCCACGAAGACGTGCCAGGGGCGAGCGTCGAGACCGATCACCAGCGCAGCGAGGACGAACCCGACGGCTGCGCCGACGACGACGTCCCCGAGGTAGTGGACGCCGAGTGCCAGACGGGTGAACGAGACGAGCGCGACGAGCCCCAGCGCGACCCAGCGCCGGCGAGCGCGCCAGGTCCCGCGGGCCGAGAGCGCGACGACGCCGTACACCGCCGCCGTGCCGACGGCGTGGCCGCTCGGGAAGGCGTGGCCGGTCCCCGTCGCCGCCGCCCCGTAGAGGGGGCCGAGGGGGCCGGGTAGCGAGAACGCCGCCCGCCCGGCGCCGACGGGTCGTGGGAGGCCGAACGCAGCCTTCAGGAGGTGGGTCGTGGCGAAGGCCAGCAGCGCGACGGCGACGAGGCGCAGGCCCTGGCGCCGGTCCCAGTCGGCGAGCGGGAGGCGGTCGGGGAACCAGTAGGCGACCAGCGCCACCATCGTCAGAAACCAGACGTCGCCGAGTTGCGTGAGTAGCGCCAGCAGCGGCTCTACGGGGTGAAAGAGGTCGGCCAGGGGCTCCATCACGCCGACTCCGCGGCTCATCGGAGGTTGCGAATGCGGTCCACGACGCGGCCGGGCACGCCGAGGGCCGTCCCCGCCAGGCCGACGAGGACCATCAGCGTGTACAGGCCCAGCGTCGAGAGCCAGACGACGATCATCGCGAGGATCGCCCAGCCGCCGGCGAGGAAGTAGAAGGCCCCGAGCGTCATGACCGTGCCGTAGAGCAGGACGAGGTAGGGGCCCCAGCCCCGGGCGTGCCCGCGGCGCTGGCGCCAGCGGACGTACTGCCGGAGGTCGCCCTCGAGTTCCTCACGGTTGCGGGTCTTGGACTCGAGGTCCGCCGCGAGGGCGTCCAGGTCGTCGCGGAGGTCGGCCACCTCCTGGGGGCTGACCTCCCGGGTGTCGACGCTCTCGACCGGCGGCGTGTCGTCCGCGCTCGTCGCGTCGTCCTCGGCGTCGCCCATGGGTTGCCGTTGGCCACCGTCTCGCAGCGCCACCTGTTGTAGTTGCCGGTCCCGGACGGGTGTGGCGAGGACGGCGTTGCAGATGGCGCCGACCAGAACCAGCAGGCCGCCCGCGTAGAACCAGGTCAGGACGAGCAGGACCCCGCCCAGGAGGCCGTACAGCTGGTAGGACCCGGCGTAGGTCGCGTAGACGGAGAATCCCCAGGCGAGGACCGTCCACCCCAGGCCCGCCAGCAGGGCGCCCGGCAGCGCCTCGCGCAGTGAGACCGGCTGGCCGGGAAAAACGTAGTACAGCGGGAGGAAGGCCAGCGGGAGCACCAGTAGCGTCGCGACGGGGCCGACGACGGCACCCACCCCGGGCAGGACCCGTGGCAGGAGCGCGACGGCGAGGGTCGACGCCGCGACGGCGACGGCTACCGCACCGAGGACGAGCACGGCGTCCCGGAGCTGCTGGGGGAGCGACCCCCTGTCCCGGTTGCCGTAGATCCGCGAGAAGGCGACGTCGAGGGCGCGAAATACCTTCAGGCCGCTCCAGCACAGAACCGCGAGACCCACGACCGTCGCCGCCCCGCGGCCCGCACCGCTCGTGAGCGCCGATTCCAGCAGCGTCGCCGCCTCGGGGGTCGCGAACCCCCTGACGCCGTCCCGGACGGCCGCGGCCAGGGACGGGCCGCCGAAGGCCGACGCAGCTGCGAGCGCCAGGACGACGAGGGGCACCGTCGAGACGAAGGCGTAGTAGGCGAACGCCGCCGCGAGGAGCGTGAGCTGCTCGTCGCGTGCGACGACCACCACCCGGCGACCCACGGCCGCGAGCGAGGAGATGCGTGACACACACGGTACTGCGGCAGGCGCACCCAAATAGGCGACGCCGCTCGAAAGCCATTAGACGGCGGCGCCCGACGCCAGAGACGTGACGCGCGCTCACGACCGCTCCCTCCAGGCGACTACCGTGCTCCTCGTGGCCAGCGTCGTCCTCATCGTCCCCTCGCTCGTCGGCCTCGCCGCCTCGCTCCCCCTCCTCGTGGCGTTCGCCGTCCTCGGCGGCGCCCTGTTCGCGGTCCGCGACCCGCTCGCCAGTGCGGTGTCGGTCCCGACGATGTCGGTCGGGCCGGTACTCCGCGTGACCTGGGTCGGGCCGGTGGTCGCCGGTCTGATCGTCCTCGTCGCTCTCGACGCCACGCCGGACGAACTCCAGGCCCTCGGCGGCCTCTGTGGCCTCGTGGCCATGGCCAACTACTTCCTCCGCCCGGTCTACGGCGTGGTGATATCCCTCGGGCGGTCGGTCGGCCGCACGCTCGGCTAGTCCTCGCGAGGGGCTGCACCGCTCTCATCCCCTCACTCCGACGTGGTCGCCGCGCGGATGTCGGTCACGTCGGCGGTCGTCTTGAACGTCGTCCCGCCGTAGTGGGTTCGGGAGGCCCGAAAGCCGGCGTCGCGAAGCGCGTCGAGGAACTCGTCCATCGGCCCGGCCGAGCGCCCCCACCGCTTGCACAGTCGGTGCTGGTCGTAGTGGGTCGGCACCGCGAGTTCGGCCCCGAGCGTCTCCAGGAGGTCCAGGGCCGTCTCGGCGGTGCCGAACGCCTCGTCGACGTGGTCGGCGACCCGTGCCAGGAAGTCCGCGTCTGCCGTCTCGGCCAGCCAGATGGGGCCCGCCGTCTGGATCCCCTCGTCGCACTCGGGACACCACTCGGGCGGGTCGGCAATGAGACCCGACTGGGCCGCCCGGTAGAGGCAGTGCTCGCAGTGGTGCACGTAGCCGAGGTCCTCGACCGCGTCGTTGGCCGCACCGGCCCCCCGCTCCAGTTCGAGGTAGGTCCGGACGTAGTGGTTCGTCGCGTGTGTACAGAGCGGCCGGGCGGCCACGTCGTACCGGGCAGCGGTCCGGACGAGGGCCGACAGCAGGACGCGCACGCCCATTTCCGCGTGGTACTCCGTGTTCCGCGGGACCGTCGAGTACCGCCGGACGCCCGGCATGAAGTGCGCGCCACACAGGGGCGCGGTGTCCGTCGCGGTGACACAGAGCAGGTCCCGCGTCCCCTGGATGGCCGCGTCCGCGAAGGGGATCGGCGTTCCGAAGGGGTCCAGGTCCACGACGTCGAAGACGTCCTCGTGCAGCAGGGCGTTGACGTCCCGCTGGACGACTGTACCCTCGAGGGCATTGGCCGCGAGGTTGTCCTCGCACAGTGCGACGGCGTCGGGGTCGACGTCACAGCAGGTCACGTCCCAGCCGTCGGCGGCGGCACGGACGCCCCGGATACCCGTCGCTGCCGTCGCGTCGAGGTAGGAGGTGGCGCGGTCCTCGCGCTCGCGGTAGGCCCGACAGACCGCGACGGTGAGGTCCCGGTTGAGTTCCTGGACCGGGTTGAAGAAGACGGCCTCGCCGGCGCCCGCGTCTGGCTGCTCGGGTGCCTCGATCTCGACGCCGCCCTCTGCGACTCGCATACAGGTCGCTGGGGACCCCGTGGCGAAAAGCCATGCGCTCCGGCGGTGGCGGCCGCAGCCGAGACGTGGACACCCCCGCACGAGTCGTCGGACGCCCGTCACGCTCACCCCACCGCGGCCGTCGGCTCACGGCGGGCCCGGCCGCGTCCGTACCCTGTCAGCGACGCGGGCGAGGCAAGTCTGGCCGTCGTGGGCAGGTGACGGCCCGTCCCGCCCCGCCCACCGGTGTTGTTTTGTCGGGGGGTCGCCAAGTCTCGGGCGTGACGGCGGTCGACGAGTGGGAATCCGACCTCTCGGACGCGGGTGAACTCACCCCGGCGATAGTCGACCGCATCACGCGCATCCACGGCGACCGGGGCCAGCGCGCCATCGAGGCCGTCGGCGAGGAGCGGGTCAAGGAGTACCGCGACTTCGTCGTGGTCGTGGGCCACGAGGACGAGTACGTCGTGGAGGGCGACGGCTGCACCTGCAAGGACGCGGAGTTCAACCTCGACGCCGCCGATCCCGACCAGCTGTGCTGGCACGCGCTCGCCGCGAAGATCGCCACGGCCATCGACGCCACCGACGAGCACGACATGTGGTACTCGGACGTCCGCGAGTTCCTCTAACACGGCCGTCTGGACGGCCGACGCCGGACGCTCCACCACGTCGGCCGGTCCGGTGACGCGGCGACCGCAGTGCGCCCGTCGTACGCCTTCTCCCGGCAGTTCGACGACCGCGGTCCTTTTGAGGGCACTCCTCGTACCTGGCCTGTATGGACGTACTGACGCTGGGCCCGACCGGGACCTACTCCCACCGGGCTGCGGGGGCCATCGCGGCCGACGACGAGATCGCCTTCACGGAGTCGGTCACGGCCATCATCGAGGCCGTGGCCGGTGAGGGGCACAGTCCCTCGGGCACCCGGCCGGAGTCCGGCGACGGCCGGGAGTACGACCGCGGCGTCGTCCCGGTCGAGAACAGCATCGAGGGGAGCGTCACCGAATCCCTCGACGCCTTCGCCGACCACGACGTGGCCGTCGTCCGCGAGATCATCACGCCGATCCGCCACGCGCTGCTGGCCCAGACCGAGGACTTCGAGACCGTGGCCAGCCACGCGCAGGCGCTGGCCCAGTGTCGAGGCTACCTGGAGGAGCACTATCCCGACGCCGGCGTCGAGGCCGTCGCCAGCACGGCCCGCGGGGTCGAGCGCGCCCGCGAGGATCCGTCGATCGCCGCCATCGGCCACCCCGCCAACGCCGAGGACGGGACGACGCTGTCCGTCCTCGCCGAGGACATTCAGGATCGGACCTCCAACGCGACGCGCTTCCTCGTCGTCGCGGCCCCCGAGGAGCGCAGCGAGGCCGGCAGCAAGACCTCCATCATCGTCTACCCGAACGTCGACTACCCCGGACTGTTGCTCGAACTGCTCGAGCCCTTCGCCGAGCGCGACATCAACATGACCCGCCTGGAGTCACGCCCCAGCGGCGAGCGCCTGGGCGACTACGTCTTCCACATCGACATCGCCGCCGGCCTCTACGAGGACCGCACCCAGGCGGCCCTGGCCGACGTCGAGGCCATCGCCGAGGACGGCTGGGTCCGGCGGCTGGGCTCCTACGACAGCGAGACGGTCGTGTAGGCTCCCGTGGCGAAGATGGTCTTAAACCTGCGGCGACCCAAGGGGAGAGTATGAGCCGAAACGACCCGTTCGGCGAGATCGAGCGGCTGTTCGACCAGTTCGGCCTCGACCTGGAAGGGGGCGGCGTGGCGGTGGACGTCTTCGACGCGGGCGACGCCGTCGAGGTGACGGCAGACCTGCCGGGCTACGAGACCGACGACATCGACGTCCAGTTGCAGGACGGGCGGCGTCTGACCATCACCGCCGAGGCCAAGAGCGAGAGCGAACGCGAGGAGGGGCGGTACGTCACCCGCGAACGCCGTCGGCAGTCGACCAGCCGGACCGTCCGGCTCCCGGAGGCCGTCGACGAGTCCGGGACGGAGGCGACGTACACCAACGGCGTCCTGACCGTTCGCCTCCCGAAGGCGGAACACGGCGAGGGCACGGACATCCCCGTCAGCTGAGGCGCGGACCGTCCGTCACTCGGCATGGGAACGCATTTTGCCGACCCGAGTGTCCACCAGGTATGCCGCTGTCGCCCGGCGACCCCGTCCCGCAGGTCACCGCGACCACCCAGGACGGCGACCGCATCACGGTCGAGTTCGTGGCGCCGACGGTGCTGTTTTTCTACCCCGAGGACGGGACGTCCGGCTGTACGACGGAGGTCAGCCAGTTCCAGAGCCAACTCCCCGCCTACCGCGAGGCCGGCGTCGACCTCTACGGCATCTCGACCGACGACGCCGACGCCCACGCCGACTTCGCGGCCCGCGAGGGCATCGAGTTCGACCTGCTGGCGGACCCCGACGGCAACGTCGCCGACGCCTTCGAGGTGGACCGGCGGGACGACGGACGTCCGGCTCGGACGACGTTCGTCTGTGCCGGGCGCCAGGTCTGCGGGCTCTACGAGGGCGTCCGACCGGACGGACACGCGCGCAACGTCCTCCGTGACATGCTCGACGTCGGCCTGATCAGCCCGCCCGAGTGAGACCGGCGGTGCCCGCGAACTGGCGCGGTCAGCAGTCGCCGACCTCGAAGGAGTAGACGTGAGTGCGATCGCCGTCGGGCACGACGAGCAGGTCGGTGCCGTCGCCGGTCTGGCCGTGGTAGTACCGTTCGGCCGCGTAGGTCGAGCGCACGTCGATGGTCTCGCCACGGAAACGGATCCGTTCGTACTTTTCGGGCACCAGGGTGACGGTGCTCGCCCACTCGAAGCGGTCTGCGAGGAATCCTTCGAAGGTCTGCAGCCGGAGATCGTCGGGGACGCCGTCGACCGTGTAGTGTTCGCGAAGGGGTATCCCGTAGTGGTACTCGCCGGCTGTGCCGTTGCGGTCGTAGTAGGGACACCCGGGCGAACGCGGCCCGTAGACGATCGTGCCGTTGGCGTCACGCGGAGTGACAGCGTGCGATGATCCCGTCCCACCCGGGGCCTGGAGGCAGCCGGCGACGGCCGCCAGCACGACGAGGGCCGTGAGGAGCCTGGGGACGCGCACGCCCGGCCCTGGCTGCCTGTCCGGTAAGTATCTTGTCGCCGCCTGGCACCGACCGGGGTCGTGACTGTCCCGTTCGGAGTCGCGGTCGGCCCGGCCGTACGCGCGAGAGGGCTACGCTGCAGCCGGTCGCTACTCGATGTGGATGGCGGGTCGACCGGGCTTCGCCGTCCCCACGAGGTCGTCGGGCGCGTCCTCGGCGGCCAGGATCGCCACGTCGGCGTCGAACTCCCGCTCGATGAGCCACCGGGCGCGTTCGAGCGCCGCGAGTTCGCCCTCGGGCGAGAGCTGGTCGTCGAGGTGGCCCTGCCCGGCGAGTTCCTTCGCGTAGTCGGCGGCGGCCTCGCCGTGGCGCTGGAGGTCCTCGTTCTGCATGACCGTCGGCACGACGTTCCCGTCGGCCTCGCGGGCGATGGCCAGGACCTCGTGCTTCCACGTCGGCGCGACGGCGACCTCGACGCGCTCGGGGTCGTCGATGCCCGCCACGTCGACGATGTCGCGCACGTCCTCGCGGGTGTTCTCGATCAGGCGGCGCTCGACGTCGTAGTCGGCCGGCTTCTCTGCGGTCGGCCAGTCGGCCTCGGCGACGAGGCCGTCGCAATCGAGCAGTGCCCAGACCTCCTCGGCGACGTGGGGGGCGACGGGGGCGAGTAGCGTCGCCGTGACGGTCAGCCCGCGTTCGAAGGTCGCCTCGGCTGGATCGGTGTGCTCGCGGTACTGTCGAAGCAGGGAGACGAGGTCGCGGACGGCCTGGAGCGCGTGGTTGAACCGGAACTCCTCGAACTCCGTCGTCGCCGTGGCCGCGGTGGCGTCGACCTCCCTGGCGACGTACTCTGCGACCCCGCCCGACTCGTCGCTCGTCTGGATCGACCCGTCGGCGTACTCCTCCGCCAGCGTGTAGACGTTCTGGAGGAAGTTGTGGGCCCCGCGGACGCCCTCCTCCGTCCAGTCGAAGTCCTTCTCGGGCTGGGCGGCGCTCATCATGAAGAAGCGCGCCGTGTCCGCGCCGTACTCGTCGACGATCCGCTGGGGCGAGACGACGTTACCCTTCGACTTCGACATCTTCGTCCCCTCCAGGAGGACCATGCCCTGGTTCGTGAGGTTCTCGAAGGGCTCGCGAACCCCGTCGAGGAAGTCCAGGTCGTCGAGCACCTTCGTGAAGAAGCGGGCGTAGAGCAGGTGCATCACCGCGTGCTCGATGCCCCCGACGTACTGGTCGACGGGCATCCAGTCCGTCGCGCGCTCGGCGTCGAAGGGCGCGTCGGCCAGGTCCGGCGAGACGTAGCGCAGGAAGTACCACGACGAGTCGACGAAGGTGTCCATCGTGTCCGTCTCGCGGACCGCCGGGGCCCCGCAGTCCGGACAGTCGACGTGCTTCCAGTCCTCGGCGGCGTCGAGCGGGTTCCCCGTCGTGTGGACGAACTCGGGCAGTTCGACGGGCAGATCGTCCGCCGGGACGGGGACGAAGCCACAGTCGTCGCACTCGACCATCGGGATGGGCGTCCCCCAGTAGCGCTGCCGAGATATCAGCCAGTCGCGCAGGCGGAACTCGATCCGGTGCTCGCCGTCGAACTCCTCGACGAAGCGCTCGCGGGCCTCCGCGCTCTCCAGCCCGTCGAACTCGCCGCTGTTGACCAGGATCCCGTCCTCGGGGTAGGCCGCCTCCTGGACGTCGACGTCCTCGGGGTCCACCTCGGCGTCGGGCGCCGGCTCGACGACCTGCTCGATGGGAACGTCGTGTGCTGTCGCGAAGGCGTGGTCGCGCTCGTCGTGGGCCGGGACGGCGTAGAGCGCGCCCGTGCCGACGTCCTCGAGGACGTAGTCCGCGACGTAGACCGGGATCTCCTCGCCGGTCGCGGGGTTGGTGGCGTACTCGCCGGTGAAGACGCCGGAGGTCTCGTCCAGGTCGTCCTCGTCGGCGTGTTCGGCCGCCTGAATGTACTCGGCGACTTCCTCGTCGTCCTCGGCCAGTCTCTGTGCGACCTCGTGGCCGGGAGCCAGCGAGAAGAACGTCGCGCCGTGGATGGTGTCGAGCCGCGTCGTGAAGATCTCGACGCTGTCCCCGGTCGTCAGTTCGAACTTCACGCTGTCCCCCTCCTGACGCCCGATCCAGTTGCGCTGCATCTCCCGGACGTTGGCCGGCCAGCCGTCCAGGTCGTCAAGCGCCTCGATCAGTTCGTCGGCGTAGTCGGTGATCGTGAAGACCCACTGGTCGAGTTCGCGGGACTCGACGGGCGTCTCACACCGCCAGCAGACCTCGTCCTCACCTTCGACCTGCTCGTCGGCCAGGACGGTCTCGCAGGAGGGACACCAGTTGATCTCCTCGGCGCGGCGGTCGACCAGGCCCGCCTCGCGGAAGCGCTGGAAGAGCCACTGGTTCCACCGGTAGTACTCGGGCTCGCAGGTGGTGACCTCGCGCTCCCAGTCGTAGCCAAAGCCCATGGCCTTCATCTGCTCTTTCATCGTCTCGATGCAGGACATGGTCCAGTCGTGAGGGTTGGTGTCCCGTTCCTCCGCGGCGTTCTCGGCGGGCAGGCCGAAGGAGTCCCAGCCCATCGGGTGGAGGACGCTCTCGCCGCGCATGCGCTCGAAGCGGGCGAAGGCGTCCGTGATGGTGTAGTTGCGGACGTGGCCCATGTGGAGGTTCCCGGAGGTGTAGGGGAACATCGCGAGGACGTACGAGGGATCGGTCTCGTCGTCCGCGATGCGGAAGACGTCTGCGTCCTCCCACGCGCGTTGCCACCTGGGTTCGACCTCGCCGTGGTCGAATCCCCGCTCGCGCTGCTCGCCAGTCCCGGCTGTCATGTTGTCTCTCATTTGGCGGTCGGACCGTGCTATACCTTTCCATTCCCGTGACTGCGAAATTCGCGAGTGGTGGATCGTTGGGTGATGGCGAGTCTCGACCGATCCGGCCCTTACGTGTCGGTACCCACGAGGGCAAATTCGGTCCCGCGCTCCGAATCACTGGCGCTCTCGTACATCACGTGCGAGGCTGCGACGTCCTGGATCGCCAGGCCGGTCGAGTCGAAGACCGTCACGCCCTCCTGCACCGCCGCGACCTGGCCGGCCACCACCTCACCCAGCTCGGCGTAGATATCATCGTCGTCGAGCACGCCCTGACTCCAGGGGACGTTGATCTCGCCGGAGTGGGTACACTGGGCGTAGTCGTCGATGACGATGGTCGCGTCGGTCAACACCTCGTCGGCGATTTCGTGTTTCCCCTCGGCGTCCGCGCCCATCGCGTTGACGTGCGTGTCCGGGCCGACGGAGTGGACGATCGGGTCGCGAACCGGCGTCGTCGTCGAGACCACGTCGCAGGCGGCCGCCTCCTCGATGCTGCCGCGAACCACATCGTAGTCGGTACTGTAGCGCGCCTCGAAGTCCGCCAGCGCGTCCGCGTCTCGGTCCGCGACGACGACGCGGCGGACGTCCCGCACCTCCGCGATGGCCTCCAGCTGTGTGTGGGACTGGACCCCCGCACCCACGAGGCCCAGGGAGTCAGCGTCCGCGCGGGCGAAGTGGTCCGTCGCGACGGCCGCCGCGGCGCCGGTCCGCAGGCGCGTCAGCGTCGTGCCGTCCAGAATGGCGAGCGGGAGTGCGGTCTCGGGATCGGAGTAGATCATGGTGCCCATGACCGTCGGGAGGTCGTGGCGGTCGGGGTTCTGGGGGTGGGAGTTGACCCACTTCACGCCCGCGCCCTCCCAGGCCTCGCCCGGGCCCTCGGTCGCGTCGATGTAGGCCGGCATCGAGCGGAAGTCGCCGTCGTACTGTGGGAGGTCGACGTAGGACTTGGCGGGCATCTGGGCGTCGCCGCGGGTGTAGGCGGCGAAGGCTCCCGCCACCGCGTCGATGATCGCTGGGAGGTCGGCGCTCGCGGCGACGTCGTCCGGGCCCAGGAGCAGGGTATCCATGCCCGATTCTGGCACGTGACTGCACTTAGTTCATGCTGGGAGGTGCCCCGCTCCGGTCACTCGTCCCCGCCGTTCTCGTCCTGGCGGCGTTCGACCTGCGCCGCCAGCCGCTCGACGTCGTGCTCGACGCGGTCGAGTCGCTCCTCGACACCCCGATCCGAGCGACCGCGGAGGAAGAGGTAGCCGACCGCGCCGAGAACGGCCACCAGGAGGACGACGAACAGGAGGAAGATCATACCGATGACGAGCAGTTCGGGACCGCCGGGGAGCTGGAGGGGTACCATCGGTCCCGACGTGGCGTTGCGGTGGCATATGCGTTTGGCCGGACCGCCTACCGACGAGCGGGTGCGTCCTTCCGGTCCACCAGTTCCGCCCACTCGTAGCTCCGCCCGCAGGACTCGCAGTACGCCGTCTCGCGTTCGACGGCGGGCTGGAGCCGGACGTGGCCCCGGGGGCACGTGACCCGCCAGTCCTCCGCGAGGGTCGCGCGGTCGATCATCGGTCCGTCCGGCGGACGTGCCAGGCCGGTTCACCGCCGGTCGCGTACCGCGAGACTGCGAGCGATTCGGTGCGGACGAGGCGGTTGGTCGCCGCGGCCGCCTCGCCGGGGTCGAGGCGCGTCACGCTCGTCAGGTCCGAGAGCGTGACGACGCCCGAGTCGGCCACGAGGGTGCGGAGCGCGTTGAAGGCGATCCGGACGGCGGCGTCGGTGGGCTGGCATGGGTCGTTTGACGAGTCGACCGCGGGTCTCGGTGCCGTTGCGGTGGGTGCCATGACCCGTGCTACGGACGAGTGGGACAAGGCCCTGGTCGGGGCGGTTCCGGAAGGGCCGAAAGTGTCTCAGGGGAAGGTGTCACGGGAGCGAGGGTCTCGGACGACGCTTGCGAAGTCGGTTCGTGAAATCGACGATCAAAGCCTGGTGAAAATCTAAGAGGTGGAGGAGGGATCACGTTGAGGGTATGGGTCTGTTCGACTGGTTCCGCAGTTCCAGTTTGAAGTGGAAATGTGATAGGTGCGGGAAGACGCACTAGTCAAATCCAGAAGAGTGCTCGAACTGTGGCCATACTGTCCGTACCCACCACCGATCCTAGAGAGTGGCCGCGAATCGACGAAAACAGAGATATTCTGCAAACAGGCGGTAGCCCGAGTCAGAGGGTCGACGCCGTCGTTCTGCGCTGACGGTCGCTGTGAAATCTCGCTTCGCCAGACCTCACATAGCGCCGCCCATTCCGCCCATGCCACCCATGCCGCCGGGGGCACCACCGGGACCGCCGGGCCCCTCGTCACCGTCGCCCTCGGTGGACAGGTCGCCGGCAGAGATGATGTCGTCGATTTTCAGGACCAGGTTCGCCGCCTCGGAGGCGGAGGCCATCGCCTGGCGCTTCGCGTGGGCGGGTTCGACGATGCCCGCCTCGAAGGTGTCCTCGACGTCACCGGTGAGGACGTTCAGGCCCGCGCGCACGTCGCCGCCCTCGTGGGCCGAGCGCAGGTCGACCAGCGAGTCGATGGAGTCGAGGCCGGCGTTCTCGGCCAGGGCGCGCGGGACGACCTCGAGGGCGTCCGCGTAGGCCTCGATCGCCAGTTGCTCGCGGCCGCTGACGGAGTCGGCGTAGTCGCGCAGGTGACTGGCGACCTCGACCTCGGGGGCGCCGCCACCGGGCAGGACCGTCCCCTCGGCGATGGTGTCAGCGACGACGGCCAGGGCGTCCTGGATGCCGCGCTCGATCTCGTCGACGACGTGCTCGGTCGAACCGCGCAGGAGCAGGGTGACGCCGTGGGAGTGTTCGTCCAGCCCCTCGACGTAGGTCAGGTCCTCGTCCTCGTCGTACTCGACGTTCGCGCTTCCGAGGTCGGCGGCCTCGGCGGAGTCGAGGTCGGAGACGATGTTCGCGCCCATGACGTCCGTCAGGAACTCGAGGTCGGACTTCTTGACGCGCTGGGCGGCGAAGATGCCGCGCTTGGCCAGGTAGTGCTCGGCCATGTCGTCGATGCCCTTCTGGCAGAAGACGACGTCGGCGCCGAGGTCGTCGATGCGATCGACCATCTCCTCGAGCTGGGCCTCCTCCTGCTCGATGAACTGCTGGAGCTGGCTCGGGTCGGAGACGCTGATCTCGGAGTCGACCTCCGTCTCCTCGACCTCGATGGGCGAGTCGAGCAGGAGGACGTCGGCGTCGTCGACCTGCGTCGGCATGTTCTCGTGGAGCGGGGGCTTCTTGACGAGACAGCCCTCGAACAGTTCGGACTCGCCGGCGGTCCGCCCCGTCTGCGTCTCGACCTTCAGGTAGGCGACGTCGGCGACGTAGGAGCCGTCGTCGGCCTCGACGGTGACGGCGCGGACGCCGTCGACCACGACGTCGGCCAGGACGTCCTTGTGCTGTTCCGCACCCTTGCCCGTCATCGACGTGATCGCGACCTTCCGCAGGAGATCGCGGTCGTCTCGGTCGACGTCGATGGCGATGTCGTCGATCGCGGAGCGGGCCTCCTCCGAGGCCATCGTGAAGCCCTTGATGATGGCCGTCGGGTGGATGTCCTGGTCGAGCAGGTCTTCGGCGGCCCCCAGCAGTTCACCCGCGACGGCGACGGCCGTCGTGGTGCCGTCGCCCGCCTCCTCCTCCTGGGTCTGGGCGACCTCGACGATCATCTCCGCCGTCGGGTTGTCGATGTCCATCTCGTCCAGGATGGTCACGCCGTCGTTCGTGACGGTGATGTCCCCGATGGAGTTGACGAGCATCTTGTCCATGCCTTTCGGGCCGAGTGTCGACCGTACCGACTCGGCGACCGCACGCGCAGCGGCGATGTTGTGCTCCTGCGCGCTCTTGTCCTTCATGCGTTGGGCGTCCTCGCCCAGAATGATCATGGGCTGGCCCTGCATTCGCTGCTGGCTCATAGTCAACTGAAGGTATGAATGTGATTCTATATAAATGGTTGGGGTTGACGGTCCGGCCGCGTGCCTCCGTGTACCCCGGCCGTACTGCGGTATCACGGGGGAACCGGGTAGAAACGGGTGGAACGGCCCTCGACCTTCGAGCCAGCGACCCCACTACTTCACCTATTTATGTTTGGTGGTGCGGGCGTCCCGGACGGTGTTGCGAGCGTCCGTCGACCGGTCTGGGTATCGGAGCGAAGAGGCGGACCATCACGGACGAGGCCGACAGTAGCTGTAGGCCCACAAGCGAGACGGAGGGCGGTTATCAACACGATACCGCGCATCACCGGTAGCGAGCGCGACCGGTTGGCCGGCTTCGTAGCCGTGGCCGACGTCGAGGGCATCCAAGCGGCAGTCGAGGAAACGCGGCGCACATTCGACGCAGTCCGCCGGGACCAGGGAGAGCGCTGATTGTTGCAGACACCAGGTTTCGACGCACGACCCGATTCGGTTCACAACTGTCGTGCGAGATACAGCGGATGATTGCAGCAGGTGCTTCGGCTCTCGAAAGGGCGATCTGTTCCCACAGCTCGCCCCAAAACGCGCGTCGTGCACGTTGTCGATCGGCCTCGCTAGCGCGAACGGGCGACGTGTGAGACCGTTTTCGCCACTATCACTCGCACGCTCGGCGACGCACCGCGTGCGCGATTTTCACAGTTTCGCGAACTCGTCTCGCCGTGAGCAGCGTACGAGAGCAAGCAGTGAAACAGTGAAATCGAGCCACGTCTGGCGATTCATCGCGGCCGATATTTCTGACTTGCAATGACAAGGCGAAGACTGCCCCCACTTGCACTCCTTTCCTGACCTGGCATGTTTTACCAAGACAGCGAGCTACAATACCCGGTCGAAGTCGAAGAGCCGAACCCGCTGTTTGCGAAAATGCTCCAGCAAGCCATCGGCGGGCTCGAAGGCGAGATGCGGGTCGCCATGCAGTACTTCTTCCAGGCAGCGGCGGTTCCGGACGAGTATGCGCAGTACCGGGAGGCGCTCCGTGACACGGCCGCCGAGGAACTCGGTCACATCGAGATGCTCGCGACTGCGGTCAGGAAGAACCTCCAGGGCGCACCGACGTCGTTCGCGGACGCCGGGGACGGCCAGGACTTCGCCGCCCTCGCTGGTCTTCAGCCCCGCCAGTTTCTCTCCTCGGGCCTGAACGCCATGCCCATGGATTCGAACGGCGTACCGTTCGATGGGAGCTACATCGTCGCGACCGGAAATCTGGCCTCCGACATGTACGCCAACATTACGGCCGAATCGGGCGGACGGCTCCTGGCAACGCGCCTCTACGAGATGACGGACGACCCGGGGATGAAAGACATGCTCGCGTACCTCATCGCGCGCGACACGATGCACCAGAACCAGTGGGTCGCTATTCTCGAGGATCTCGGCGACTCCGAGGACGCCTTCGACGTGCACCCTATCCCCGACAGTTTCCCGAACGACGCCGAAAATCAGGAGTTCAACTACGATTTCATGTCGACGAACACTGCGGCCGAAAGCGACCCGGCGAGGCCTGGACGACCGGTGAGTCCCCCGATGGCGAGGGCGAGTTCTCCTTCATCAATCAGATCGAACTCGACGGCCAGGAAATCAGCATCCCCACGCCCGATCCGAGCACCTACAATAGCCCGAAACCTGCAGACGACAGCTGACGGCGGTAGCGAGGCCCGGGCGCATATCGCTTCGACCAAATCCGAATCGGAGACGGATCAGGGACTGCATCGCGCCCTGGATTCAGCACGGCAACTGAACCCTATCACCGCGTGAGGGTTTCAACAAGGCCAAAGCGCTCTTCGAGCGAGCCGATGCCGTATCCAACGTCCAGAATTCGGTCGTCAGCGGCGACGAATTGTGTCACGTACCGGCCTCCCGTTGCATAACGGCAGTCCCGAACTCGCTCTCGCGGAATCGAATACAACTCTCGACATTGATCGTGTGTATGGAACCTCCGATTGGATGTACTAACTAATTCGCTGGCGAACTGACGGTGGACTAGTCGGCAGCCTGTTCCGCCTGTCGTGTCTGTTCCACTTGCAGCGGATCGGCCGTCGATGTCGCCGTGACTAGGCGCAAGACCTGTCCCGCATTCGTGAGGAGTTTGTTCTCCGCCTTCCGGAGGTGTTCTTCGTACGTCGAACGAGCGACGGCTGTCTGATCGGCCAAGTCTCGAAGCGAGGTCTTCCGAGGTTGCTCGTAGTACCCACTTTCCAGTGCCAATTGGAGTGCTGCTAACTGCCGGTCAGTGATATTTTCGAACAGTTGATTTGCTGGAGCCAGCATACTGTGGGGGATCTGCTTCTCCGAAATGGACGTTTTCGAGAGCAGCTCGATCTCTCTGTCGGATCGCAGATCACCGAGCAGGTCTCTAACGTCTTCACTGTCGAACGCGACCACTGTGTAGTGCTCCCAGCCCTGGCGGTAGATCGTCGGCGACTGATACAGACAGTTGTGTTCCTCGAAACGGTCGATAATCGACTGTTCAAGTGAACAGAGGCAGGACTGCGTGACGACGTGATACCCGTCGTCGTCCGTCGATTCGTGCAGAACGGTTCCGAGTTGATCGATGTCGGTACGCAACTCGTCAGTCGGTGTCGCGTCTGCTGTGATTTCCAGCACTTGGCAGTCGCTCAGCGGCCACTCGCGGATAGTCAAGTCCGGGTGTCGTTCCGAGATCTCCCGGTACGGACACTCGTGTCTGACCCGGATCGAGGCCTCGTACAGACTCATACCAGCAACGTTGGTCTGGACAGAATTAACGGTGCCGGTCATGTCCGGCAGGGCCTATAAGCAAATGTGCCTGCTTTTCGGGACTACCTATGCAGGAGATGACGCCGGAAGAACTCAGTGAACTGTTACACAACGGTGACGGAGGGCCGCTGGTTCTCGACATTCGCCACGAAGAAGATTTCGAGAACTGGCAGATTCCCGGCAGTGTCAACGTAGACGTATACGACGAATTGACCGAAGATGGAGACCGAGCGACGGAGGCTCTCTCGGACCTCCCCCGTGAGGAACAGGTCGTCACCGTCTGTGCCGCAGGGGTCGTCTCGCAGACCGCAACGGAAGTCCTTCGAGAACTGGACTACGACGCGGTGACGCTCACAGACGGGATGACCGGCTGGAGTCGAGTGCACCGGAATGCACCCGTGACTGCTGACCTCGACGGGACGCTCGTTCAGGTCGCACGTCCGGGCAAGGGCTGCCTCTCGCACGTCCTACTTTCGGGCGGTGACGCCGCCGTTTTCGACCCGTCACACTACCTCGAGGAGTACGAGGCGATTCTCGACGAGTACGACGCCGAGGTCGTCGGCGTCTTCGATACTCACGCCCACGCTGACCACGTCTCCGGCGCTGCGGAACTCGCCGACCGACACGGCGTCCCCTACTACCTCCACCCGAACGACGCGCTCGCCATCGACGCGACGCCGGTTGCGGATGGACAGACCGTCGCTATCGGCAGTCTCGATATCGAGGTCATCCACACGCCGGGACACAGCGAGGGGAGCGTCTCGTTCGATATTGACGGTGTGGCGCTGATTACGGGTGACACGCTCTTCCACGAGAGCGTGGGCCGGGTCGAACTAGGTGTCGAAGCGGGCATCGAAGATTCAAACGCCGAGCAGAACGCTACGACGCTCTACGAGAGTCTCCAGCGGCTGGTGGACCGGCCAGACGACGTGCTGGTTCTGCCGGCACACGATCCGGGGTCGCCCGAACCGCCGGTGACCGCGACCCTCACCGAGGTCAGGGAACGCAATGATGACCTCGGATGTAGCCGCGAGGAGTTCGTCCGCGAACTCGCTTCCGACATCCCGGATCACCCGCCGAACTTCGAGCGCGTCAAGCGGACGAACGTGGGGCAGGAATCGGTTCCGACCGACGAGTTGGCTGAACTAGAACTGGGTCCGAACAACTGCGCAGCAGAGTGATCTATGAGTACGGCAACTGACTTACGACAGGGAATCCGTGAGCACCTCGGACAGTTCTCACTGCACGTCCTGCTGGTGTTTGCGACCGGCCTAACCATCGGGTCCGAACGGACCGTCGTCCCCGTTCTGGGAGAAGAGGTCCTCGGCGTCACGTCGTTCCTCGTTATTGGCTCGTTCGTCGTCTCGTTCGGGATCGTGAAGTCGATCCTCAATCTCTACGCCGGTAAATGGGGTGAAGAGTATGGCCGCAAGCCAGTACTCGTCGCCGGGTGGGCGACGGCACTCCCCCTGCCGATCATCCTGATCGTCGCTCCGAGTTGGGGCTGGATCACCGTCGGGAACGTTCTGCTGGGGGTCAACCAGGCGTTGACGTGGAGTATGGCGATCAACGCGAAAATCGACCTCGCAGGGCCTGAGCAGCGTGGCCTTGCGGTCGGCATCGACGAATCGTTCGGATACACTGGCGTCGCTGTCGGTGCGTGGCTCACTGGCGTCATCGCCGGTCAGTGGAATCTCCGTCCCGAGCCGTTCTACTTCCTCGCAGTGGTCGTCGTGCTGGCGTTCCTCGTCTCGATCTTTCTGATAAAAGAGACCGTCCAGTACGCCCAGGCCGAAGGTGACGACGACCACCACGACGCGAACCTGCCGTTCAACGAGGTGCTGAAGCGAGCGACCTACGGTGACAGGACGCTGTTCGCTGCGGCTCAGGCTGGCCACATCGAGAACTTCGTGGACACGCTGTTCTGGATCGCAGTCCCGCTGTATCTGGTAAGCCAGGGTCTCGGTATCGCGGCAGTCGGTGTCGTCGTCGGCGCCCACAGCGCGATGTACTTCCTCCAGATTGCGACTGGTGGCCTTGCTGACCGTATTGGTCGCCGACCGCCCGTCATCTGGGGGATGTTCCTCGCAGGAGCCGGCGTCCTCGGCTTGGTACTCGTCGAGGGGTACCTCGCGTGGGCTATCTTGGCCGCTATCTCCGGTCTTGGCATGGCGTTACTGTATCCGAACCTGATGACTGTTCCGAGCGACGCCGCTCACCCGTCGTGGCGGTCGGCAGGAATGGGCGTCTATCGGATGTGGCGCGATTCCGGCTACGCCGTCGGTGCGATCCTGATCGGACTCTCGATGGAGTTCGTGAATGCGGAAGCCGCGTTCTACGTGATTGCATTCCTGATGTTCGTCTCTGGCGCAGTCGTGTATGTCTGGATGGAAGAGACTCACCCCGACTTCGGCACACACGAGCCGCCTGCACCTGCGACGGAGCAACCGGCCACAACGGTTGCTCAAGACTAGTTCAGCATACATTCTGTTGGCGGTAGCGACCGTATCAGTCGTCTTCTTCGCCCCAGTACGGGCACTAGTACAGGGTGCTCTCTGCTGAATAAGCGCTGTGTATGCAGCATCGAGAACTCTCAGTTTGCTATGGGTAACTGGACGACGAAGATCGATCCGTCAGGGTCGGTGTCTTCCACCCAGACCCGACCATCGTACTGATCGACCAGCTCTTGTACGAGGTACAATCCAATTCCGGTCCCTGGACTGTCCAGTCCCTTGTCACCTTTCCCGAAAACGGAGGTTTTCTGCTCGTCCGGTATCCCAGGTCCGTTATCTGCTACTCGTATCTCGACCACTTCGGTCCCAACCACCCAATCCAGCGTTACGATTGGCGTGTCTTCGTCCGTGTGTTGGATCGCGTTATTGAGGATGTTCCTGAAGACGGATCCGAGCAGTTCGTTGGCTCGCACGTCCACATCGGGGATCTCGGAGTCCGTCTCAAACTCGGCATCCGGGTAGTATTCTCGTGCGATCTCGATCTCTGTTGATAAGATCGACCGGACTGACGTGGGCCCAACCTCCGGGGATCCATCACTCCCTAGTGTTTCGACGAATTCCCGTGCGCTTTTTGTCAACTCGAGAATATGCGCGCCGCTATCCTGGATCTTTCGGAGGTCGTCTTCGCCTTCGGGTCCAATATTGTCTTCAAGGGCCTCCGACCACCCGAGGATGATGGCCATGTCGTTGCGGATGTCGTGGCGTACGATGCGGTTCAGTGCTTCCAGTTGTTCATTTTTCTCTTCTAACGCCTGCTCGAACTCCTTGCGCTCCTCGATGGACCGGGAGGTGATTACGTAGCCATCTAGCTGGGTGTCTGTCCGATTCGTAGCGGTGGACTCCAGCCAGACCCACGATCCGTCTTTGTGCCGATACCGGAATTCAGCACGATCGGTCACGAGGCCTGGAGAGCCGATCAGCTTCTCGAACGTCTCTACGACGTGCGGACGGTCATCGGGATGGATGTGCTCGAACGTGTTTTGGCCCACGAGTTCGTCGGGATCGTACCCAAGAATGCGTTCTATCGAGGGGCTTTCGTACTGAACAACTCCCTCCTCATCTACCACAGTGATGATGTCCGAGGAGTGTTCTATGAGAGTACGAAGCTGACTCCCACTTTCGATGGTCACGTTCTCGGAGATACTCACTGGATGCATTTAGTTGCGGAGGGTGTTTCAACGACAGAGACAACCAGTGGTGTAAACGCGCCGCGTATTCAGCATGGCCTCGACAAACTATCTGTGAATGGAGTTCTGAACGGCACTCCTGGCCATTCTGCAGCGGTCGCTCTGCTTCTATAAGACGATCGAGGGGGACGTTGGCGAGCAGCCCCCGCTTCCGACCGTCCCGCCGGAAGACATTGCTGTTTCGAACGTGGTCGGAAAGGACCCGCTGTGTCTATCAATTGATGCGGGTCAAAATATAATATCGACGCCAGGACTGGACGATGTACCCAAGGTTTATCTCCACACCATTTATAGTATAAGTCATCACTACATGGTGACTCACCCGACCAAACAACTCGAAACTTTGAGAAATAAGGTCGAGAGCGGCGAACGAGGCGGGTCTGCAGAGGACCGTGAACGGCTGCTCGACTTCCTCGATGCGATGCGGCTGTTGGGGTCGCAGTACTCGGACCAGCGGCGTGAGAAGCTGCTCAGACACTGCACGATCATGGCGGAGGAGGTCGGTGGCCTCGCCGACGCGCTTGAGGACCGGGAGGCTGCCGAGGAGATCGTTCTCTGGATCAATCGGACCTACGACAACGAGGAGACGAACAAGGACTACCGCAACGCGCTCCGGACGTTCGGGGCTCGGTTGGCCAACGATGGGGAAGTTCCGGAGAGCCTGGAGTGGATCCCGACGACCACGAGCCCGAACTACAAGCCCAAGCCCGATCCCGGCGACATGCTCGACTGGGAGGACGACGTCCGGCCGATGATCGACGAGACGATGAACGCCCGCGACGCCGCCCTGCTCGCCGTCGCCTGGGACTCGGGTGCTCGGTCGGGTGAGCTCCAGGAGCTCACGGTGGGCGACGTCACCGACCACAAACACGGCCACCAGATCACCGTCGACGGGAAGCAGGGCCAGCGCTCGGTCCTGCTCATTACGGCGACCCCGTTCCTCAATCGTTGGCTCTCGGACCATCCACGGAAGGACGAGGACCACGCGCCGCTCTGGTGTAAGCTCAACAGTGGCGAGGAGATTTCCTACCAGATGTTCCGGAAGATTCCGCGCGAAGCTGCCGAGCGGGCCGGTGTGTCGAAGCCGGTTACTTTCACCAACTTCCGAAAATCCTCGGCCAGTCATCTCGCCAGCCAGGGAGTCAACCAGGCCGTCCTCGAAGACCACCACGGGTGGACCACGGGGAGCAAGGCCGCCAGTAGGTACATCTCGGTCTTCGCGGAGGCGAGCGACCGGGAAGTCGCTCGTGCCCACGGGATGGAGGTCGAGGACGAGGAGCCGGACCGGATTGCCGCGGTAGTCTGTGACCGCTGTGGCGAGCGGACGCCGGCCGATGAGGAGTTCTGTATCTGGTGCCACCAGGCACTCAACCACGGGGCAGTCACCGAGATCGAAGAGATCCAGGGGAAGAAGCGGCGTGAACTCATGCGACTCGGGAAGGACAATCCCGAACTGCTCGATAGCTTGGAGGAAATGGAACCGGTCATCGAGGCGTTCGGTGGGGATCTAGAGGTCGTGGATAGAGCCCGGCGGTTCGTCGAGCAAGCGAACGATTGAGTCCGTTATTCCGGCTGGTCCTTTCGAGCGGCTTTCTCGAGCTCTCGCCGAACCTTCTCTATGTCGGGATCCTCGCCGTATTCGACGAGTGCCGCAAGGGCGAGTGACCGGACAAAATCGTCGTTGCCGTGTTTGACGATTCGCACGAGGGTATCGCGATTGTTTCGGACGTATTCATCCGGGTCGATGGCCTGTGCTTTGGCCATCTCAGAGGACCCCCGTCTTGGCAAAAAGATCCCTATTGATCGGGGTTTCGAGAGAGTCCCTACCTCGAAATTCCGTAGTAGGATATTGCCGAATGACACCAGTCAGGCTCGTCGAGTTCGACTTGCGCATATCTTGGTGATGCTGTAGGTTCGAAAACCTCGTCTGTGCTGGAAGCAGGCCCTCACGTCTTGCTCGAGTCCGAGCGGTGGTGTCGATAAACCGTGTCATCTCCGTGCTCCGTACTCTATACTTGGTCCGACATCGACAAATCTATTTCGAGTGAAAATACACAAGTATTTAGGATGTTTTAGACTAAGCATGGCGGACGAATCGGACTCGGGATATGGTGAACTGTTCTCGGGAGTAGAGGGGCCAAAGGACTCGGAAGATGATAGTGGTGGTCTGCAATTTTCTCCCGAAGATAGGCCACGGGGAATTCTCTCGCCAACGGACCGTGAATACCTCTGCGGGCTCAAAGAATACGCCCAGCCCCAGACCGACGCCAATCGGCGACAGGACATTCGTGAGCGTGTCAAGAACGGGTTGAAGGACTTCACGCTGCTTTGGCTGCTCTTGGAGCGAAGCGAGCGAGAGAAGGTATTCGATGAACTGGGAGAGGAGGAGACTGAGGAGGTAATCGAGTCCATGATAGCGTTTGCTCATCTTGGGCTCGACCGGGTCAGGGCACGCATGGAAGAGCGGATGCAACACGGACTGCTTGGGGCAGAGAACGTCGATAAACTCTTCCGGTCGGCTGGGAGGGCGACGGACGTGGATGTCTCGATCGATATCGATTATAACCCGGACATCGAGAAGCTCTACGAGCGATTTGAGAAAGGCAGCGATCTCACGGATGCAGAAGTTGGATTTCTTGTTCGATCTGGACGGTTGGCAAGCGGCGATATCGAAAAGCTCCAGGGCTCCAAAACGCGGTTTCCAAGGGTCTATGCAGGAAAGAATACTCGTGCTTGAGTGGATCTCTGATGAAATCTTAAGAATTATGCGATAATTGATAGACTGCTTCGACATAACTCTCGATTTTCTGACCTTATTGAGAGCCTTAGAATCTGATAAAAGTGATGTGCTGAGTATAGAGGTTGTATCCAGCGTACGGGTTCACGGCATTGACGTTACTGCGTTTGGATGTAGCTGCCTCAGGGCTAGCGTCGTTGACAGAAGGTTGGCCAACCAGATGATATCCCCGTCGATTTATTTCCGCTGAAGGAGTTCTGTCCAACATGCCAGATCCTTACGAAGTGAGAATACCACTTCGGACAGAAGGGATTTCCCTCCCTGAAATTGATTTCGACGGGCTAGAAATGCGAGAGACCTCTCGGAGTCAACGAGAGGATCGACGGAAAGGAGACAAAGAATTCGAACTCGTCGCTAGTTTCGAGGCAGAACCCGGGGATCGTGAGGAGAAGAAAACGGAAATGCACGAGCGAGCGCAGAAACTCGCCCAGATCATCAGTTTCCTCACGAGCCGCGGCGTGGTGGCGGAGACACCACTAAAGACGTACCGAGCTGATAAGCGAGTCCAGCTCACCAAGGAATCCGGCACAACTGTTATCCCTAGCGGCTGGGACGGCTTCTTCGTCGATCTTTTCGAGGCCCTGGAGGGTACCGACGAAATTGGTGAAGAAGTAATACGCGCGCTCCGATGGTACGCAGCCGGAATGGCATCCGAACACCATACAGACCGATTTCTCATGTTCTGGTTGGCACTGGAAATCCAGGCTGAACCTCAGGAAAAATCACCAGAAAAAATCGACCGCGACGTTGAGGATCCAGTCGAACAGGCCATGCAAGCCGTGCGCGACGAAATTGAGTCGAACTACATCAAGGGCCGCGTCAACGGATTTATCGCAGAACGGATACGAGACGAGTCGATTCCCGAGGCAGTTGCACGGGAAATACGGGAGACGCTCGGTGAGGACCACTCCAGTGTACATGACGGATTAGCGGGCGAGATGAAATCCTTCCAAAAGGATCGAAGCAATCTGGTTCACGATGGCGTACCGATTGACGACGTGAAGGACAAAGCGGGCACCTTGGAGTCCCACAATCGCCTCCTGTTGAAACGGAAGCTCGATCCAATCTTTACTGGAGAGTACGATTCAGGAATGTTCCCGGATGCGACCGCCGTACCGCGTGTGGAGGCTCTACAGATTATTCTGGCCGAACATCCAGGCGGGTTGACGGAAGATGGACTCCGCAAGGAAGCGTTCGCTGCAACCCGGGACTTCGAGAAAGCGGCGCAGATTGTCGGGTTGACTGCACCGATTCACGATTTGGAGAACATGGGAGTTGTTGAAGAGGAGCACGATGGAGAAACCATATACAAACTGGCTGATGACGGGCCGATGTTCGAATGCCCGGTGTGCGGCGACGAGTTTGAAACATTGTTCGTCCTTACTAGACACCTCACAGATGCCGACGCCGAGGAAGGCGACGAAGGAATGGAATATCATTGGGGCGAGCACGGAGAGTGGAGAGCTGGTCACGGGATGGCTGAAGATCGGCGTGAGATGCGAGAAGTGGAGTCTTGGACCCACGAACGACGGGAGGAACTGATGGTAGACGATACTAAGTAAAATATCAGACATTTCGAGGCAGCATAGAGAATGATTCGCGCGATTCATCTAGCAAGGCAGAACAAATACCAATATAATCCATTAACTCCCTCGTCGGTCGACATGAGGCTCAACTGTACAACTCTTTCTCCTTTCCCCCATCGAGAACGACTCCTCGTGAAGAGCTCTATGACACCCTCAAGAGGACGTGTAGGCGTCGTTCGATAGTTTTGCCGCCCGAAGGTACTCAGGCGGTTGTAGAAAGAGTCGACTATCCCAGAATCGTCACTCGAACGACCCATGCAGTGGAACTGACCCCCCTCTTAGGGCGTCCCACACTTTGGCTTCGGTTTCGGCTGTATCAGCGCCACTCCCACCGTATTCTGTGAGGATGTCGTCGATGTCGCGGAGGTCCGTTGGGTGGAACTGCGCACCTTCTCGTCTGCCGAACACCAGCCTGACGAGGTACCGCCGCCCGTTGCATAGGTCACACGACCGGCGGGCCATCCTGAATTCGTTACCCGTCAGTGTAACCTTGAAGCGGCCATCAGGCCTGCTACCGAGTGACTTGACCTCCACCCGACGCATCCACTCCGGGTCCCACTCACTGGCCTCGTACTCGGATCCGTAATGCCCGCCGAACGGATCGATATAATCGAATCCAGGCCCCTTCTCTTCAGAGACATCGACGAGCATCCGAAACCACTTTCGTCGCTTCTTCCAATTTTCGTCCGCATCACACAGGTGATCTCGGAGCTTCTCAAACGCGAAGTTCCCTGAGAAATCGGAGACGGCATCCACAGAAGCGAAGACATCGGCCGTCTGCTGCAACCGCCACTGATCGGGCTCGTGGCACTCATCCCGCCAGTCTCTGACCGACTTGATGATTCGCGGCTGCGCTGGCCCAGCTGTTTGGAATTCCTCCCAAGCGTTCTCGATGCAGAACAACTCCCCCGTGCGTCCGTCGGCGCCGGTGAACTCTTCTTTGATAGCGCCATGCGACGAGCCAGTACTTACTGCCGGAAACTCAACCTCGCTTCCTGACGATTCAGGGGATATCTGTGCCTCGCTGATGACTTCGCCGCTGTCGAAGTCCCGTTCTTTATTTGTTCGCCCACGCTGGTTCTCCCGCCGGGTTAATTGTTCAGATGGGCTCAGCATTGCCTTGACAGCGGGCAGCACCGCCGCCATGTCTCCATCCTCGAAGCGGTCGCACAGCCGCCACTCCGCGAGCGACATGCCGACTAGATGTTCTGCTTCGGCATGTTCGTCCCCACACCAATCCGAGAACTGACGGTGGAGATTCTCCGGAAATCTGTCCGCGCGTATGGGTGGGTTCTCGACATCCGATAGCAGGGCGAAGACGGCGACCGGAAGCGAGTGATCGCCATCCACCGTTCTGCGGACTGCTGCTGGAAACACAAGCTCGATCGGATCGAGCGGTGACGGACTGAGCGTGTCGATTTTGCCGCGGACGGTCGCCGCATGGTTTCGGATATCGCTCTCGTCGTTGTGTGATTCGAGCAGGCTGTAGAACTCCTCGACGAGCGCGATTGCTGTGAGGTACTCACCGAGAGTATTGGCGTCGAACTGTCCCCAGTTATCGAGATCCAGCTCATTCCCCACCTCGTTAACCGCTGTTAGTCCTGCAGCAACATCGGGCACACTTCCGGCGAACAGGTCGACCAGTGTTGCAACGGCGGCACGATTGTTCCGCTCGAAGGCGATGTAAATCGACGCGCGAAGACAGGCTCCTGCCTGGTCTACCTCCAGCGGACCACTAGTCAGATCAGAAATGTAGCCTGCTACAATGTCGGTGTGCGTTCTGTTCTTTACGACCGTCTCTAGATCACCGTGGTGGTCATCCACGGTATCGTCATCATCTGGCACCTCGAACGCGTAGTCATCTGCTGAGTGGTTCCGGTCCGACAGTACCCCCGACACCCCGGCAGCGAGTACCGGTAATGTCGACCGCAGCAGCCGTTGGAGTTCGTTCCGTTTGATGTCACCAAGGTCGAATGACTCGCGCGTCTCGCGATACCGCTCCAGACCGGGGTCCGCCCGCAACACCACCTCGAATTTGTCCTTCACAGCCTCATTCTCGACGATATCCACGAGTGCGTCGACGGCGTGGTGCGGCTCGGCGTCTCTGACGATCTCCTCATCGACCAGAGCGATGCCGAATGCTTCAGTTTCGATACAGTCACCCGACTGACGAACCCACTTGACCGAGGAGACGTCGCCCACGTTCCCGTCGACTTCGTGCGATGAAATACTATAGACGTGCTCGGCTGCGGTATGCAACCGCTTCTCGATGCGTTGAACACGCTCGCGTGAACTCTCGGTCGCTTCGACTGCATATGCAGCAGCCAGGTCTGCGACACGCTTCCCCAGGGCCTCGCTCATCTCCTGGTGATGTGTCCCCGCGATATCGCCCGATACAGTGGGGCGTATCGGGACATCCCTGGCCTCAATACCGAATTCGACCGCGTCGACGCCGTCCGTCCTGTCGGCGAGAACGTTAGCGATAGGCCCCGGATTGGTGGTCGGCAGTTTTGCGAACCGCTCGCCACGGGCCTGCAATTGCTCTTCAGCATATCCCGGTAATGCCTCACGATAAACCGTCGCATCGGCTGTGTTGCTCACACCGACCCTGATGGTGTCTGTCGCGTTCCCCTCGTCGACGATCAGTTGTGTCCCGGTGTGGTAAATATCGCGGCGAATCCAATGTCTTGCGATGTCCTCATTGGACACCGTATCGGGCGCATTTTCTGGTCTGAACCGCCGGAGCAGTTTGAACGCATCATCGCGAACGAGGCCGTACCAGTTGCCACCAGGATGTGCGGAATCGCCCGTATACTTCTCCAGGAGGGCGTCGAGCCGTTCGGCAGCACCGGCAGGTGAGAGTTCCGAGATGGAGATGGCCAGCCACGTCTGCAGGTCGCCCTCCGGAACGACCCTCGAAAATGACAGTGAATCTCCCGCGTCTTCGAATTCTGATTGCCAGGTCTCCGCGATTGCATCTAGGTCGATTTGTTCCAGGGCACTGATCCGATGACCGTCGACGAGAGACGTGGCGGGTAGGCACGCTGGTTGCTCCTCCGCTTGGTCATCCGTAGCGGAATCTGCGGCGGGCCAGATTGATGTCTCACGAAGCTGCAAAACTCCAAGACTGGGAATAAGGTCCCTCGGAGATTTCACCTGATGCTTGTTACCGAATGCACCGCCACAGGCCCAGCCGGTGGGAAACAATCGATCGGATAATTCCGGCCAGAGTAGGAGCACGGCGTTCCGGAATGACTGGGCCGTTTCAAATGTATCGTCCGACGGCGGATTGGAAAATCGCCACCATAGTGGAATCACGACGGGCCTGTATCCATGTGACGCTGCCTCGACCGACCACTCGTCGTAGGCCTGGATAGCGGATTCCTGGCAGTCCGATGCATGGTTTACCACGAATGCCGGGTGATTGTGCGCCCGTCTGCAGACGTCGGCGTATCGGTCGAGTTCCGCACGCGTCGGGGATACCGGGAGCCCATCGCCAGCTGTATTGGGGAGTGAACCATCGGATAACTGTTGGGCCTCGTCGAGAAAGAGCGCCCGTGGTCGACGGTCGCTGGATTGCGTCGTATCGACCGGATTCAGCCACGCCCACTCTATGCGCGGGCCAACCTGCAAACCGAGATGAAGCAGGAAGTTGATCGTCCATACCCAATCTTCCCCCTCAGCATCATCGGAATCTGGCGACCCACTGCGTGACAAACCGAGGTGGTCCTGCAGCTCTGTTGGTGGAGCAAGTTCGGGTGTCGCGTCATCGCGGATTGTGGCGGCACAGTCGATCGCCGCTGCCCACCGCCGGAGATCGTCTGCAGCGCCGGTTTCGCCGACCCGTTTCTCCTCGAAAGGGTCGTCGGCGTCGGCCTGATCAAGATGGGTTGCGGCGGCACTGAATTTTGCTGCCCAGTCTTGTCCGAAAGCGACCTGGTCAGCGTGCTTCCAGTCCCCATCACTGGTAGGGACCTCGATACGTTTGATGTACAGTTGGAACAGGTAGTTGTCGTCGGAGATGGACTCGAAATTCTCCCCTTGTAGCAGATTACCGATTCCGGCTGAGTCCACCGACTCGGTGAACCGCTTGTGATAGTGCCATCCCTGGTACGGGATCGGTACGAACAGGTCGGCGCTCAGGTCCTGACGCCCACGGTTGATCTGCGTGTAGGCAGAATAGAGATACTCATGGGGACGGTCATCCTTACTGTCGACAGGAAGGGTACCTTCGCCGTAGCCACCGAGTTCGGCAGCCACGCGTTGATAAATATCGGTGTCCCGCTCGAATTGGGTCGTTCCCCACTCGTCAGCATTGGCATCGAGTGCCGCCGACCAGCTCTCCTCGTAGGGGACGAGATAGACCTCGAATGGTTGGGGTGGCGGTCCGATGTTCCGCTGGGTCTCACTGGAGACCTCGCGGAAGACGATCCGATTCCGTTCGAGTTTCGATTCGCTGGTCCGGTCGATGGCCCGGACCAGTCGACCGATCGATTCGGTGGATTCCGAAGCGGTCGAAGCGGATGTCTCGGAGGGGGTGTCGCCCACCTGCTCCCCGGAATAGTCCAGCGCTGGAATCAGGGGGATGTGACGCTTCCCCAGTTCTCTGGCAGGGCCCGAATCGTCGTCGGGCAACCGATTGATGACCGTCTCGAAGTACGCCCTGGCGGTCGACGCCTCAACTCTGAGGGCGATATCCAGAGTGCCGTTCCCGGAAACACCATTGACCCCCCAAATGTCGTCGAGTACTGAAATGAAGTCCGCCTTTCCATCGGCGTGGTCACCGCCCGGAACGCGATCGAGAAGTCTCGTTAGCTCGATCCGTTCTGCGGCATCGTGGAACCGGTCAGCTTTCAGGACCCCCTGGTCCTCAACACTCTGCAGCCAGTGGCTCCCGTTGGCCACAACCTCCTGCGCCGGCAGCCGACGGTGTTCATTGCGACCCTGGGTCACGAGATACTCCCGAGGAGGGTCGAATGCGTCTAGGCGGTATCCTGAAACTTCGAGCAGCACCTCGCCAGGTGTTGCAGAACCCCCGCCGAACGTAGGGACACAATTTGTCCGGGACAGTTCGGTGCATACGCTGTCAACGAACTCCGAAACGTAGCCGTTTCTGCTGGTGGGTTCCCGGTCTCCAGCCCGCAGTGGCATGACCAGCCAGGGAAGCCACGGCCGGAGTGCCGACTCGCTGTTGACGATATGCGCAATCGTCTCGATGAGGAACTCCTTGAGCGCGCCGTCTGCGAGGAGCGCCGCATTCTTCTCGTCGTCGCTGTCCAGACTCTGCCGGTCCCTCTGGACCTCGAACGGCGCATGGAGGATAAACGGGAACGGCGTGGTCTCGTCTTTAATCGGATAGTATAGATGGAGGGGGTGCGGGCCCGGCCGCCAGTCCTCGCGTTCCTCTGGTTCCTCTAGGAGGAGGCGCAAGCGATTGTCCTCGTCGTCATCGGCTGCGGCGTGCTCCCACTCCGACGTGTAGAGGTGGAACTCCGCGGTGGCCGCTGTTAAGGTAGTAGAAGCGGGCCTCTCGTCATGAATCACGGTTAGCCGACGGAGTTGCAAGTCACGGCCGGAATCAGAGTTGTCGACGGTCGAATCCCGGTGTTTGCAGCGGAATCGTTCGCTGGAGATTACCTTCTTCTCAGTGCCATCACCGAGGAGAATGAGGTTGATCGTTTCGATCTCCCCGAGCAGGACGAGGACCTCCCGAGAGATGGTCTCCTTGCATTCGTCCCAGATCTCCTGTCTCCGGTCTGCGGAAGATCGAACAGACGAGGCCGCTTGCCGCCACCTCTCGACAGGAAGATCAAGCTCCGCTCCAGCGTCGCCGAATGTCTTGCCGAACAGTTCGAGCAGTTGCGTTCGGGCGTCATCCTCGTATTCGACACTGACGACGGTGGTGTACTGTTCTTCCTGTAATCTGCCGGCCAGGTTGTCATCGTGCGATATTGTTCCCTCGTGCTGGCCGAGGAGCGTGCGGACGATCGGATCGTCACTGGTCCCGTCTCTGAGCAGCGGATATTTGAAGACCGAGAGCTCCGGAAGCTCGCCGATGACATCTCCCGGACTCGGCGGACCAACGTTCGACATGCTCTCCATGATAGCTTCGGCGTCTGGCCAATCATCGTTAGCCCTTAATACGGTGCTCTCAGCACTCGCAGTGTCCATCTCTTCGACCACCTGCTCCAGGCAGTCAGCGTACTGATCCAGGTGGTCGGTATCCGACCCCGAAGGAGTGACTCTGTCGAGAAGTTTTGGGTCTCTGGACGCTAGGATATCTGAGTACCGACGCGTCAGCATCGCCCAGGGATGAGCAGTGCTGAACTCGACCGACACGGTCTCCTCGGACCCATCCCGCGGAATGGTCGAGTGGACACCGAACCGTTCCCCAAGCGCCAGGATAGAGCGCATGCCGACGCCCTTCTCGCCGATTGTTTCATCGTTTTCCTTGCCCATGCCCAAGCGCCGGACGCGCCTAAGCACCTCCTGCTTGTCGAGATGAAACGGCTCGCCGGTGTTTGCCACGTAGAGCCTCTCGGGACCAACTACGACTGCGACAGAGCCATTCCGACCGTCGCTGTCATTATCGGTCGAAGCGTTCCTGATCGCGTCCCGTGCGTTCTGGACGAGCTCGAGGACAGTCCGGTTATCGTGGGCCTCCGCCGTGACCTCTGAACCAGTCGCCAGTTCTTTTTCGTCGTACCAGTTGTTACTGTTGAGGAGTTTTTCCGAGAGCGGTATGTAACATTGCTCCTCGATATTTTGGCGGATATTTCCCCGAATACCATCAGCAGTAGAGCCAACCGAATCTCGTTCAATCGACATATTCCTTCCCCTTGAATGACGGCGGCTTAATTCTTATGTCGCACAGGTAACTGTAGGTGATTGCTTGAGCCTGGTCAGCTTGAGTACCACAGGCTGATTCGAGGGTTCATTCTATGCTAGTGCCCAAAAGATGGGAAAGGGGCTAACATGGAATCAAATCCAAGGATTATCCATGACATCGATACGAACGGATTCCGCTCTCCTAGTTTCGATTCGAGATTTCCTTCGCGCTAACTATACTATCGATGACCGACTCATTGAGAATATGCCGGACTACATCGGCCCGGGCGTCACAAAGCTTCGCAAGAGTTCCAGGGGCGACGTTGTGACGCTTCTGGTCGGTATTTCTAGCGACCGTGACGAGTTTGTTACCCAGCTGGAAGAGGCTGGTGCGACGGTGAACGCAAAAATCGGCCAAGCCGCGCTACGGGTTACTGCTTCCCAGTCGGATATAGACTGTCTCAGTGAACTTGAGGGACTGAAATCGCTCGAGATTGAGCAGGAAGATGTCCGGAGACTTGACGAGGGATACGAGTCATCCCGCCAGCGAGTAACTCGATCGTAGCTTTCTGACGAGTTCATCTCGGCAGAAGGTACTATGTCAACTCCAGAAAGCCTCGATTCGGCCGTCGATCTCCGACAGAACCTCAGACAATACGTCTTTCCAGTTCCGAGTAAACGATCGGTTCGTACCGGGAGTGGCCGCGTCAGGCAGCGGATGGTAATGATCTCTCGTATTGTGATCGTTCGGATGCCGGTCCCAACGACACCGTCGCTCTTCTCCACTCGCCCAGTTCTCCTGGTAGTGGATGCTAAAATCGTCGTTCTTGTACCACGTGATCTGAAGCGTCGAGTCCTCGACGGAAGCGGGGTAAAACCCCGGATCATAGATACAAACGAGTGAGTCCGGGGCGTAGCTCGGTCGCCACTCGACGTCTGCAAACCGATTGCTCCTCTGAAGATATTTCCGCATGTCGTCGAGGACATCGAAATCGATCGGCGCGGAATCCCGAGAACTACCTGCCATCGATCAGCACCACTATGCCGGTCGTTTTCGCGCGGAGTCTCCATCGGAATCGCCGCCCGAACTATCGAGATACCGATCCTGTTCTCGGTCCAGCGCGTCCTCGAGGAGGTTCCGTCGGGCGAGGAGCGTTTTCCAGCGAGAGACGTCCTCCCAGACACCTTCGACGTCAACGTCCTGCTCTCGCGCTGTCGTGACAATGTCGATCTGGTCGGGCTCCCCAACATCGTACCGCTCGCTGAACTCGTCGAGTTCGTCGAGGACGTCCTGGAGACGTTCGACGATTTCGGTGTCCCGGTAGTTGCTTCGGATTCTGTCGACGCGACGCCAGTAGAGATACGACTGGTTCGTCTCGTACTGCTCGGGGTCCTCGGATACCTGGCGGACGAGACCGATCGTCTCGAACCACCGCATGTATTCCCGGGCGGAGTCCGGGCCTCTGCCGGCCCACTCTGCAATCTCGATGATTGGTGTCGGTTCATGGAGCTGCATGGCAACCGAAAGAAAGTCGTCCCTCGTTCGGTCGCCCGTGAGGAGTTCGTCTGGATCTTCGAGTGCCTCGAATTCCGGCTTATCTTCGTCCGTAGCACACGCTTTATCTGGGGGAGTTTCCATTTTCGGTAATCTCCTTGATAGAGTCGCGACGTGTGCGGGTTTGCTGACTTCGGTATGTCCTTACGATGTCTATCGGCATATATCTGCCCCTAACGATATATTCCGGTTGCTAGTTTTGAGAGGCCGAGCTTTGGGTCCAACTCGGTGAATCTACTCTGGATTCGGGAGCTTGTGCCAACTGTCCCGAAATTCAGCCAGCCTCCGATTGATAGACTTCATATCTTCGCGGCTAGTCTCTTCGGGGTTGTCCAGAATACGCAAGAAGCGTTGATTGTCACTTTTGTCAGGATTATTAAATGCGGACTTGTTACGAGGGGGTAACGACTCTACGTCGTCTTTATCGAACACAAAATACTCCGCCGCTGAGTAGTCATTCGGGAATTTCACACAGATTAGATAATCTAGTTTTTCCGGTTTCACCCGATCGAATATGTATACACCGCCAAGGCGGGAATCCCAGGTTGCTGATTTAACCTCGACACCTTCCCCACCGCGCAGAAGTATGTCGACGTCGTTTTGGCGAGACTCAAGGGAAGGTGAGCAACCGTATTCGGAAAGCCGGTCCATCACTAACCATTCCCCCATAATGGACGTGAATTGAGTTTCTGGGACTGGAACTGAATTCTTTCTTAGAAAAAGGGTGAGTTCTCTTAGCCGATTTGCAGCCTGTTTATATTCGGTCACGGTCCAACCATTTTCGCGTCCATCAGGAAAACACTACGGATAAGTGATGGTATTTCTATAATTCTACGATATTACAAATTTTCTTAGCCCGTCCTCTATACCCCGGTGATACTCTGCCTTCGGGATTTGCGACCCGCGACAGTTCCCACTCATGTGCCCCAGCGGCAACACGTGGGTCTCGACAATTCCTGACGCCTCGTAGACGTGCCCATGAACATCGAGGATGCTATCGCTAACCGGCCCATCCCCGAGCGAATCTATGTCGAACTTCTCCATCAGCGTGGTCCAGGCCCGCTTGCCGAAGGCAAAGATGAGATCCGGCTCTAGGTACTCCAGCTCCTCGCTGAGGGACGAGTAGAAGGACGTGTTGATATCGCCAGCTGACGCGTTCGCGCCACGGTACTTAATCACGTCGGCCATGTAGAAGTCGTCGAAAAAGCCACCGGAGAGAAGGTACTGCCACCACGGCTCCTCCAGCTCGATCAATCCATTGTCCACACAGGCTTCGAGAAATTCGCTGGTAAAGTCGGTATAGCCACGTTTGGCTAACCACCGAGCACCAAATCGCCGATCGATCTGGACGGCGTCGTAGGGATCGTAGCCCGGGGCGAGGTCGACATAGTCGGCCACCTCCATGATGACGTGCTCGCCCGGGATGCCGGGATCCTCGAGGAGGAACATGAACCGGGGATCGTCTGTCTTCCAGTCGTGGTAGTACGTGTAGGTGAGTTTCCGAATGACGTAGTCCGGGACGTCGGTCATGTCGTAATCCCGGAGGCGCTCCCGGACGGCCTCCCGGGCCGACTCTTGCTGTTGCTGGAGTTGGAGTCGGTCGGGCTCCTCGATCCGTTTGACGAAGGACGTGTCCATTGCTGCCGGTTTGTGAGTCAGGAAAACTAAAGGCTCGGTCGGGAGGCTGGCTCGGGACGAGGGTCGGGGCAAAAGATCCGGCGAAGACTCGGATCTGATCGTGGCCGTCAAGAGAGGAGGATGTCCGGGTCACATAGTCGAGTCATGGACCGGGTTTCGAATCCCAACCAGAGTCGCAGATGGCAGCAATATCATGGGCTATGGTCGTAGTCGGCCCTGTCCAAACCACATTGACTTGACATGTAATAGGATGAAACTGCCGGCCAACTGGAGTTGCGTATGGAATTGACCCCCGAGAGATTAAGGAATTCGTGAGATCCCTAATACAAGCTCCCTATTAGGATTAGACAGATAGCTAAGCCGGTCACAACAAAATTGGCTGCTAAGAATTTTCTTTTGGAGTCGTTTATGCGTTCATTTTTCCTACAAGATATGGTGTATAGTTCGAGGAAATCTTCGTTGAAACCAGATTTGCTCTTCTGTACTTTTGAATATATTTGTCCCGGATGTTGAAGCGGTCGTGAATATTTTCCCCAAAACCGATGTCCAAACACAATACTGGTGAAGGATAAAAGCGCGGAGAGTAGCAATATTATCTGAGCCAACAACTGGCATTGTCCACTGCTTACATCCGGAAGAGCAGAGACAACAGAAAATAGTAGAGCATTTAAAGCAAGCAGGCCACTTATTTTTGCATCAATTGCGGACCTTCGGCCTTCTTCATCATCATATCGTCTTCGAATTTCATCAAGAGAGTTGCCGAGTGATTCAGAATCGCCGATACTTGGAATTTCGGCATCAGATAGGTCTTCCCCCATCCAACTCACATCTTAAATGTTTCTCCACAATTCCTGCACTGTACCCATTCCAAATTCTCTGATAGCTCTTTCAATATTAGTCCTTCATCAGAACCGCACTCTGGACAGTGCTTTGGGTCAACTGTTCGCATAGTGTACCTTAGGTAGTAATAGATATTCAATGCAAGGTTTGCTCACTGCCTCTACTATTCTGACTGTAGTGGGGTCCAAATGTATCAATCGCTGATGGTTGCATCAGTACCTCGAAATCAGCAATATAGGGCATTCCACAACCGGCTCGAATAGTCGGACCAGGGCCGGGACGAAGACCGGGACCGAAGTCGGATCGAGACCCCAGTGGAAGAGCCGGGGTATGAACTGGATTCAGAGGCGGATCGAGGCCGGGAGCAGGGCCGGGAGCGGGGTCGGGAACAGGGTCGGGAGCGAGGCCGGGAGCGGGGTTGGGGCTAGGGGCAGAACTGTGAAGATAAAATCGCTACAGGACGTGGACGTCAAGGGGGTATGCAAAAGGGTTGGAAATCAAGATCCGGTTAGTCGGGAGGGTGGGTCGGGAGGCAGGCCCGGGAGATGGGTCGGGGCGACTGGCCGGCGGATGGCTCGATTCAAGTCAACCTCGGCAAGACCGGACAACAACCCGGTCGCATAGCCGGGACCAACGGCCGGGTGAGGTTCTCGCAAAATGTCACAGACGGCGGCGTCCCCATAGTCTATAGCCATAGTCCGCTGTCGGGGTGGTCCCTCCTGGCTCGATGGTGCGGACTGAGCCCGGGTCTTCGGCCGGGAGGAATGCCGGGTCGAGGCCCGGTCCAAAAGCCGATGAGTGTGGTGGAATCAAACGCGGATCTGGGTCGGGAGTCAAGCCGGCTACGAAGGCGGAAACTATCAAGGTCAAATCGCTAAAGGAGGAGCTCGTGAAAGGGTGATACATAGAGGCAGGTAGTCGAGACCAGAGTACGTGGGAGTAACCAAGAGGGCAGGTCGGGAGGAAATCCGGGAGTTGGGTAGGGAATCAGATTTTCGAATGACACCAAACGGAGGTCAATGCTCGTCGCTCTGGACCGGCCGAGCGTCGGAGGGTCGGGAACGAGAGCCGGATTCCTAACCGAGTAACAGTTCGGGTAACCGAACAATGCAGACTCCAGATTGAATAACCAGATCAACGGTCCGGGTCAATGGTTAGCCCGCCTTCCTAATTCGATTTTCTAACGGCTTCTCAATCGTGTTATCACTCTGCAGGCGACATTCGCTCAAGTACGGAATCTAGAATGGAAACAGTCGCGTACCGATGAAGGGGTTCATTTTCGTTCCCACATTGCGAGCTCATCAAACATGCCGGACATCCATCGTCACGACCACAGTCACAATCGTCAACCCGTTCCCGCGTTCTGGTAGCCACTTTTTCGAAGTGATCGAATATACTGTGAGCGAAACCAACCCCACCCTCAACGGCGTCGTGGATAAACCAGACCGGCGAACGGACTTCTGGGTGCATGGGCGTGCTCAGGCCGCCCATGTCGGAGTTGTCTAAGCGGAGTTCCAGTGGCGACATCTTGATCATGCCATGTTCGGCCCCGTGCAGCCCTCCGCCCATAGTGTACTCCTGGTCACCAATGACGGCCTCCTCCGGCGCTTCCAGCATCGAGTCCGCGGGGATATCGGCCATCACTCGCTCGAGGATATCTTCGGGGAGCTTGACCCACATGAGCTGAGTCCGGAGCGTGATTGGCTCCAACCCGGTCGGCTCCGGCGGTCCAACTGGTGTTCCGTCAATAATGTCGATCCGTTTGAAAGAGTGGTAGTGGACGTCGACGGTCCCCATACCCTTGTAGAGGCCGTACCCGTCCCCGAGGTCGATACTCTCCTGAATCTCAAGGTCGTGGATTTGCTTGTCGTTGAGCGTTTTCGTGTATTCGCGGGTCGAGACCTGCTGAACCTCAACATACGGGCGCGGCGTGTCTTCTACCACGTTTGTGACTTCGTACTGCTGTCCGTCATAGAGATTCAGGGCGCCCGGGTGGTAGTCGCGATAGACACGATCCTTGTCTAGAGGTTCCATGTCGATATCGCCGTTCGTACACCGAACGTCGTACTGTTCGTCCGTCGAGGTGTACATGGAGATGTCGGACTGGGGGCGGGGCGCCCCATCGTGCTGAGCGCCACGATCGAGGTCGCCGACCATCTGTCCGGCATCGCACCACATCTCAACTGCACGCTCGAGGCGATCGCCAGGGCCGAACCACTCCGAATCTTCCCGAGTTAGCGGTCGCTCTGCAGCCGCACAGAGGAGGTGCTTGGCGTAGACAGCGTGGTTCGAGAGGTCGATGACAGCATCCTCGACGTTGTCCTCCAAGAGGTAGCCTGGATGGTCGAGGATGTACTGATCGATGGCATCACCGCGCGGGATAAACACCGAGAGTGAATCCGATGTCCCACGCCCGGCCCGGCCGATCTGCTGCCAGAACGACTGCCGGGTCCCGGGGTAGCCCGACAGGACTGTCGCGTCGACGGAACCAATATCGATGCCGAGTTCAAGTGCATTCGTCGAAAATACGGCGTCCAACTCACCGCTCTTTAGATTGTGCTCGATCGACCGGCGTTTCTGCTTACTCAGGCCGGCGTGATACGGTTTGGTCTCCAAATACCCATCTGTTGTATACCCGCTGGCGGCGTCACTGGCCTGCTTGGAGCCGATTTCTGTTTCCTGACGAGATCGTGTAAACGTGAGCGTCTGGATGTCATTGAGCCCTAAATGCGTGGTCACCTCGGCCGCCTCTTCGTTCGCCCCCTTTCGCATGGCTGGGATGATCTCGTCGTCGGTCATCCCCGCCAGCGCATCTTCCCCATCCTTGACCGGCGGCTGCCAGAAGGCGATCTCTCGGCGTCCGCGTGGGCTGCCATCGGAGTCAATCACGGAGAACTCGGCGCCTGTCAGCGTCTCGGAATGGGCCGCAGGGTTCCCGATCGTTGCGGTTGAACAGACGATCTGAGGATCGGCACCGTAATATTCCAGAATCCGTCGCAGCCGGCGGACCGTCCACGCGACGTGCATCCCGTGGATGCCCGTATAGGTGTGGCTCTCATCGATAACCAGAAGATCACAGTTTCGGTAGATATCACGCCACTTCATGTGGTCGTTGAGGTAGGCGTTGATCCCAGCAAAGTTCGAGATCAGCACGTCAGCACGTTCGCGGATGACCGGTTTTCGCTCGGATGGCGTGTCACCATCGTACTTTTCGGCCATTGCATCGACACCGAGATCGTCCAAAAGGTCGTTGATGGCCTTTTCTTGGTCGCCGCTCAGCGCCTTCGTCGGGTATAGGAAGAGTGCGCGAGCGTCGGGATTCCGTTGCTTCAGCAGGCTGAAGAACAGCGTGTAGATCCACGTCTTCCCCGAAGACGTTGATGTCGCGACGGTCACGTTCTCACCGGCACGCAGCCGCTCAATCGCCTCAGCCTGGTGAGAGTAAAGATCGTTTTCGAGGAAGTCCGCAAGCTCGTCAGGGAGTACGCTTTCAGCATCGACGTATTCGCCACCGAGAGACTCCTGTGTTCGCGTTTCTTCGAGTTGATCCTCGTACCCGGGATAGGATCGACGAAGCCGCTCCGGATCAAGCAGTGCGTCTCGCGTCGGTGTGGGGGTTCCGTCGCTCATCTCAGAAGTCTCCGAGTGTACCTTGTGACGTGGTAGTCGAAGTCGTAGGTTCGCCACCACCACGTCCCGCAGTTCGGGAGGCGTTATCGATTGCGTCGTAAACCCGGGCGAGGGCTCGAACGTCGTCCTCGCAGTACGCCTCGTGGCGCTCCCAGTCTAACTCCGTTTCCTCACACGGGTTAGCCATCCATTGCTGGAACAGTCGACCGACCGCGGCACCAGATAGGCCCGTGTCGTCGCCTTCCCAGCCAAGAGCCGAAGCGACATCCTCGAGTTTATTCGTACGGCCTGGGAGGGTAGCCTGGTCTTCCTGGGTTGCCCAAAAGAGGGGGTCGAACATCCAGGTGTTCTGCCAGTCCTTCAGGTACCCAGAACAATGCTGGTTGATGTGTTCCTCAAGGATGGGGAAGTCAAAGCCAATGCCATTGTAGGCGACGACCGGGCGGTTTGGTACGTTGGCCGTCAGCCAGGACATAAACGCTTCAACCGCTTTGCCCGGCTCCTCGGGATCGCGAGCGAGAAATGACATGTAGGTCTCCTCGCCCTGCCGATCGAGAGCGCCTATGAGCCACACCATCGTCGGGTTAAGACCGTCAGTCTCAATGTCGATGAAGATGGGTTCGGTGGAGGGGAAACCCTCGTCGCCGTGGCGCCGCACCTCGCCCTCGACGGTAGCCACCGCACTATCGATAACTGTCTCGGCCAACGATCGACCAAATCCGGATAGCTCCTTCACCTCGAATATCTCGGCGTCGGCCAGTTCCTCTCGGGTCTTCATCCCGTTCTCTCGGAGAGTGTCCGCTCGCGACTGGCCAACCTGATGGACTCCACGGAGCCCGAGCTTGTCCGGGGCGATAGTGCGTGTCGAGATAACGCCATCTGCAAAGAGTTGAAGGCTGGCGATCTCAGATTGACCCTGCCCGAGGCGTTCGTTCTCTCCGGGCATCACCCCTTGGACGCTAAGACTGCCCCACTCGTTCCAATAATCGGGGTTCGCCGCGGCAGTGAGATGTGAGTAAGAGCCCTCGATGTCGTCTACCGGCAACGCAGACGTATATTCATCGCCACCCTCCAGGCGTGCCTCAAGATTTGTCAGATCCATCTGGACGGAGAGAAGATCCGACAGGAGGTACGTCTCGCTTCCTGTATCGATCTCCCCATCTCGTTCGAGTTTGGGGAGCTTCTCCAGGTCGTCCGGATGTGTCACGTGGACGAGGTCGACCGAGCCCGATGAATGGATAGGCGTAGTTTCACGCGGCATGCCACCCGTCACGACGACAGGAATGTCGGCATTTGACGTTTGTTTGACGTGAAGTTCGTGGTGCGGTTCGGGAACGGCGACGACATCCGGCGAGAAGAACTTCAAAGAGTCCCCCATCTGGTAGTCCCCCATCTGAGACAGGGCGACCGCAGAATACACAGTCAAATTCAGTGGGGCGGACATTTCCAGGTAGCTCTGTTATTGCGGATGGTAGTATTTCAATCATAGTTCTGTGTAGTGAAAGTGAAAATGCGGTTTTTGCCGTCTGACCGAACCTCTCTGGAGAGCAGCTTGCTTTCGTATTCACTGTTCTCGCTTCAACTATTACCATGCTCTGACTAGTCGCACCCCATCAGAATGTTAATTAGTATCGCACTCCAGTTGCGTTTAAATGAAGTTTGGAAGACAAGACCCAGGCTACGATCGGATCGCCACCCTTGATATTGAAACAACCCATTTCAAACCGACAAAAGGAGAAATCATCTCGGTCGGTGTCGGCTTCCACGAGCGGGGGGAGCCAGGTCAGTCCGCAACTTTCGATACCTTCCACCGGAATGGAGAAGGGGAAGCAACGACGATTCAGCGTGCGGTGAATAAAATGTCGGAATACGATGCTGATGGCCTTGTCACATATAATGGAAAGGACTTCGATCTTGAGTTTATCGCCGGAAGACTTGATCTGCTCGGGGAGACGATAGAACAGCCAGAGATTGTAACGGAGGATGACAAGCACATCGATCTCTATGTAGAGCGGAAGCGACGAGCTGATCGTGAGAATGTAAAGTGGCCGAGCCTCGAAGAGTGTCTCGACTCATACGGATTTCCATGCCCTGTAACAAAATGGGATGATGATGTAATAACAAATAGCCGGTTTGGCGAGGAAATCGGGCCGGCATACCTAGACGCTCTTCGTGAAAACTCTCAGCATGCTTCTGCTCTGCAGGAAGCCATAAATCATTATCTCACGACCGATCTTGAAGCGAACATTGCTCTCTATTATGCCGACATCGGTGAGAATTATTCCCCCCATCTACTCGAAACCGAGCAAGAATTCTAAATCAGTTGCACGGGCAGAATGCGAAATACCTCAATAGGGGAAGCTACTCCGAGCCCCTGACAAAACACTCTAACCTCCGCACAACCCCACTTGAGAATCGGCTTTAATACAGTGGACGGGCTCAAATTGACGCCGATCCCATCACCGGACATTGGTATGCTCCATGAGGGTATGCGGTTTCAAATGTGTATGTACTCGATGCCGAGTTGGCAAAGCTTCATATCCCTATATTAAATGCAACTAGAGCATGGGAATCTCGGACACGGAAATTTTGGCTCGTATGCAACAACTGACCGGTCCAGAATTTGAGCACTTTATTGCAAAGCTGTGGGATCGTCGAGGGTTCGATACAGCTGTAACAGCTACAAGTGGTGATCGAGGAATCGATGTTATCGCTGAGCGGGAGGTTCCCTATCCGGAGAAAACTCTAATTCAGACGAAAAGGTACTCTGATGGTAACAAGGTTAAAAGCAGAGAGATCCAGCAATATCATTCGATCCGAGACCAGCGGGATAACGTCGATAAAGTCATCGTGGTTACCACAAGCAGATTTTCTGGGCCCGCAGTTGAATTGGCAGAAGATCTCAACGTGAAATACATCAACGGGAATTCACTGGCTGATATGATTCGAGAGATGGGTGCTGAAGACCTCGTAAAAGAGTATACCTCGCCCCCATCGGACGCTGAAAAGGCTCCGAGTAGCAGTCTCGATTCGCCGTCTCAAGGTCAAACAAACCAAGAAGTCGAACCTGTACCCTCCGACGAAAGCGATGGATTGGCTGCAGAATTGACCGGGTTACGCTGGGTCGAGGCCGAGGTTACACAGAACAGTGGAGGAATAATTTCTACCGGTAATAAGGCACCTTTCGCTGGATATATTGCTACGTTCAGGCTGTTCGGAAGGGATCAAGAATGGAACTCACTCATAGAATTCCCAGAAGAAGTTTCCCTAGTTACTAGGAGTGGAGAGCAGTACCACCCACTGACATTGCCTTCAAATGCCGTCCCGAGTGGGTGGCAAACTCACGCATCAACCAGCCCCACGGGAAGGGCAAAGAATGTTGAAATACCTAAGAATTCTCGGTGTGATTACTTCGCAGCTTTCAGTGTGCCGAGAAGTACCGAGATAGATGAGATCAGAATTAGCAGATATGATATAAGCATTGGACTGAATGATGAGATGAGTTCACAAATGAGGAATTTGCCACTCGACATAGACGAACTAGCTTGATCAATGTCTCCGATATATGTTGATCGAAAAATCTTTGTGCCGCAACGCTGTAGAGTATAGTACCGATAAAGCCGTGAGAGGGCGATGACCTCGCATAGGTGGGAAAACCACCTCGTCTGTTAGACCCCACCAGGGTACTAATTTCATATGCTGGTGGGGAAACAGGCTGGCGAGTGGGAGGCCAATCACGGTCCGGTGCTTTGCACCTCTAGGAAGTGCTCTAGCTGAACGAGGGAATTGTATTTACAGTCGGTCAGGTCCTCCTCGTAAAGGTACCCCTCCCAGTTGGTTTCCTTTTTGAAGTCCTCAGCAATTGCTCCAGCGAGACAATCGGCAGTCTGTATCCCGGGCTCTTGCCTGGAACCTGTGTAGTGGACCGAAGCGGTGGGGAGGAACGCTTGGACGTGGTCTGCAACCGCTTGAGACTGTGTCTTAGCACTGACTCGGTCATGTTGAAAAATTGGGTCACGACGCTCCTCCAGCGCATCAAGCTCGAACATTATCTCTCCGTACGCGTACCCTGTGAGGGCGAGGTCCCAGTCTGGGTCAAGTGAGATATCCTGTTGATAGAGGACATATGTGTTAGAGAGCGACTCAAGGTTTTCCCGAGTGAAGGTGGCATACCCGAATTCAAGCGGGTCCCGTTCGGCAAGGCAATCGAAGAAACGCCGTTTCTGTACGTCCTTCATGTCGTTCCACCTTGCTTCAGGGATGTCCTCCACCTGTCTGACCGCCTTCTTTGCGCATTTGCCGGCCGCTAGACGATCTCCACGGACAACGCCAACGACCACGACCTCACAATGACCGTTGAGAAGGCCTTTGAAGTGGCCGGACACGTCCCCGAAGTACTCCATTCGCTGAAGGCTGTACTGGCTACCCTTATATAATTCGCGCTTGGCTAGATATTACCCAAATCAGCTCATAGAGCATATAATTGGCCACCGTTGATACTGATATTCGCAACTAATGGTTCCAATTCACCTTGACTTCCTTGCTACCAGCTGTGCTCACCCTTCCATCGCTGATATTCTTTTGTGGATAGAAGACGGCTGCACTGGTCACAGTAATGTAGATCTCGACCGTCTGATCGTTCCTCAATCGTCACGTCCGTCGATCCAGATACTGTTCGACAGTTTGAACATCTATTTCTGTTCCTCTCTTGCTTCCGAAGATCTCGAGCATCGTCAAGATGCTTCATCATGTCCTGAACTTTCGAGTCAGCCTCTTCCGAATTCTTGCGTGTATCCTGCTCGCGAGAAGTGGAGTTCTCAGATTCTTCGATCATCTCGACATCGAGAACCTTTACGTCCAAAACCGTCTGCCCCTGGACCTCTAAAGTCTCCGTAATTTCGGCCTTCAAGATGCAAATGTCTCCTGGAGAAAGATTGTGATTATCGGGGAGTGTATAAGAGGCGACTCTTGCGTCCTCAGCGAAATCCAAGATGAATTCAGCACGTTGGTCTTCGAGGATTCTGACGGGTAGCTCACCTACATTACCCTGCGTATTTAGCCAACCCCAGTCAGACATTAAAAATCTCGTAGCAGTGAGACATCATAATTTATTCCCCGCACAGTATATTCGTTGGCCGGATTTGTTTAAAGCGCCTTGAACTGCGGGCCATCTCTGGAGAAGCCGTCCTTCTCTTGGCTGGACCGTACACTATGCAGCGGTTCCGCCATAGAATGCTTCTGCCTGAGCCACAATCGGATCAACCAGAGATTCGTGTTTGTACAGGCTGAGACCGTTGTTCCGTAGAACTGCCTTGACTTCGGTTTTGATCTCTGCCCTGATCTTCTCCCTGTTGGTCCAATCGACCTCAGTACTATCTTTCAGATTCTTTTTGAGTTCCCGAGCAATATTTTTCAAAGTCGCATCGGCGATCTCGGTGTCTGTATTCGCAGAAATAGCGTCGTAGAAGGCAAGCTCCTCATCACTCAGATCAAGTTGTTCTTGCCGATCGTCCGTCTCCTGAATCTCTTCGGCATACCCCTTCAGCTCCTCAATAACCTCCTGAGTGGAAAGGAAGTTATTGTTGTACTCCTCGATAGTCTCTTCTAGCTCTTCCTCGAAAGACTCGTACTTGGCTAGGTTACCCTTCTTACGAGTGGAGATCTCGTTGCGTATCAACTGCTCAAGCATTTTAACCTGCAAATTCTCGAACTCAACCTCTTCAACGTCGGACATAAACTTATCCCCCAGAATCGGCTTTTCTTCCTCCCAAGTATCGAATCCAGATAGCTCGACCATGTCCTCTATACCGACACCCTCTGCAACTAGTTCCTTCATCGCAGAATCAAGCTCCTCAACATCTTGGTCCCCACCAGGATTCTCCATGCTCTTGATACTGTCAAGAACCCCCTCAAAGAACACCATGTCCTGCCGAATTTCGTTGGAAGCGGGATGCGGAGAAACAAGCGAGAAGGCCTTTTTTAGCTCCTTCATGGCCTCCTTGAACTTCTGCTCCCGTTCTTCAGTGACCAAGACCTCGTTCTGCGCCTTGTGAATCAAGCGCTGACGCTCCAACTGGTCCAGCTCCGGCCAATCGCTATAATCAACTTGGTCGAAAAAGCCAGCGACCTTGGAGTGTTTCTGATGCATGACCTCGACAGCCTCCTCAAGATCAAGCATCGCGGTCTCCTGAATCTCAGTCGTGTATTTATCCAGAGCATGCTTCAGGTTCTCTGCGATACCCATGTAGTCAACGATCAGGCCACCTGGTTTGTCCTTGTAGACACGGTTGACTCTGCCAATTGCCTGAAGCAGGTTGTGATTCTTCATCGGTTTATCGATGTACATGGTGTGGAGACACGGAACGTCAAATCCAGTCAGCCACTTATCGCAGACAACAGCTAGTTTGAGCGGATTTTCATCGTCTTTGAACCTGCGCTTCAGATCTTCGTTATCATCTGGGTCGTCGATATAATCTTCAGGCCCGGAGATGACGACTTCCACTTCCGGAGCCTCAGGGATCTCCGCGATAGCTTCTTTGTAGTTGACAGCTGCTTCACGGCTAATAGCGACGACCATCCCCTTTCCTTCGATTTCCCGGTTGTTGAAGTGCTCGACAATGTCTTCCGCAATTTGCCGGGTGCGCTCATCACTGTTCTCGATTATACGGCGAAGACTGGTCCACCGCTTCGTCATCTCATCCCGCAAATCATCCGACTTCGACTCCATCAGCTCCTGAAAGTGCTTCCCGATCTGAGGATCGTTGATCTGAAGTTTAGCTAGACGGCTCTCATAGTATATCGGAACTGTAGAACCGTCCTTCTGCGACTGGTCGATAGTATACTGGCTGATGTAACCTCCAAACGTATTGGTGGTCGAACGATCTTCCTTCTCGATAGGCGTAGCCGTGAAGCCTAGATACGAAGCGTTTGGTAGAGCTCTGCGGACGTTGGCGGCTAGTTCCTTGTATTGTGTACGGTGTGCCTCATCCGCAACTACGATCATATTCTGACGGTCGTTGACCTCTGGATAGAGCGCTTCCTCATCGGTCGTCTGGAACTTCTGAACTGTAGCGAAAATTATACCGCCAGACTCGCGGTCGAGACGTTCCCGAAGTTCCGTTCTGTTATCCTCATCTGCCCACTCTGCAGGCAGACCATGCTTCTTGAACTCCTTGTATAACTGCTCGTCCAGGTCGTTACGGTCAGTTAGAAATACGAGAGTCGGATTACGCGCCTCGTCTGTCTGCCGAACTTTGTGTGCGTAGAAAACCATCGAGAGCGATTTCCCCGAACCCTGAGTATGCCAGACAACACCGATTCGATTATCATCCGGATTTGGGACGGTCTCTTTGCTACTCTCGATTGCGCGGTTGACCGCGTAGAACTGGTGGTAGGCAGCAAGCTTCTTACTCAACTCTCCACCTTCATCGGAATACAAAACGAAGTTCTTGATCAGATCCAGAACTCTCTCCGGGTCAAAAGCTCCTCTAATCAGTACCTCAGAAGGCGGATACTCATCAGTCGCATCCTCCTCTTCATCAATATATCTCCAGGGAGAGAACCACTCCCAGCCAGCACTCATACACCCAAGCCTGGCATTGCTCATATCCATCACCCCGATCAGCTCATTGTAATGGAAGAGATCGGGGATATCGTCGACGTACCGATCCGTGACTTGCTTGTAGGCCTTCCCGATAGAGGCGTTCGGATCGGTCGGGTTCTTCATTTCGAGAACCCCAATCGGAAGTCCATTGATGAAAATTACAATATCCGGTCTTCTCTCCGGATTATCCCCGAACTGAATCGTGACCTGATTGGAGACCAAGAAATCGTTGTTATCAGGTTCCTCAAAGTCGATGACGTCGACAAAGTCGCCCTTGGTCTCATCGTTCTCCTCGTACTCAACCTGGATGCCCTGAGTCAGGTTGTCGTGAAAGTTCTTGTTGTTCTTCAGAAGCCGAGTAGAATTGTACCCGAGAAGCTGGGAGATTGCGTCTTCGATAGCCTCGTCTGGCAGAGAGGGATTGAATTCACGCAGCTTTTTCTCAAGACGACCGCGTAGAACTACGTCAGAAAGCGACTCCCTTTCAGGGTCCTCACTGTTTGGCCCTAGCTCAGAACCAGGCTTGTATTTGTATCCGATGTCCTGGAAAGCCTGTAGGGCCGGTTTCTCCGACAACTCCATCTCATTCAAAGACATATCCTATCAGGCCTCGCTATCAACCTCTAAATCATCAAGACTAATGTCATTAACCCTGACCTCACCCGACATAAGCTTCGGAAGCAGTGTATCACGGATATTTTCCAGTATTTCATTCTCAACCATATTTGAGTGTTTTAAACCAATAAGATCCGATACTATATTCGTGAATTCATCTATTTTTGACTGGGGCGGCATTGCCAACTTAAATGAGTTCACACTATCCAATTTGAGATGATAAACTGTAGTTCCTGAAGAGTGTGATTCACTGTAACTGCGGAATCGATCACTCTTCATCAGAGCGTATAGGAACTCTTCTGTGAGTCTTTCACTTGAGGGATCAATCTGGCAAACATCCTGAGACATTATGATTCTTGGATATTCATCAAAAAGGGGCGGAACAAGGGAGGGACTGCCGATAAGTTCTCCATCCATCGTTTGCTCTGTGATCGCTATAACTAAATCCCCCTCATTTACTATATATCGTTCTTTAATTTCCTCCTTTGTATAGTACTTCAAGCCATCCTCGTTAAACCCACCACCTTCTCTCACATTTTGTAAGTTGATCATAGGATAGTTATCTGGCTCTTCATTCTCCTTATCCAAATGATCACTCGTATAGGAGTACCCTCTCTTTAGATTGACATAGTTGCCTAATTCAACAACCTCAAAGCTTTCTGGAATTTCTCCCACTTCAGAATCTTTGAAATCGTTGAATGGGCCATACTCTATAAACCAATGTCTAAAGATAGTCTGAATCAACCCCTCTAAAATATCATCGACATCCTGATTTATCCTTATCTTTTTGTCAATGCTAAAAAGTACCTCAACTATTTTCCTTTGAATTTCTTTCGGCGGTACAGGAACTCTGACCTTCTTGAGATCAGACTGTGCAATCCCAGAAACTGCGGTCTGTCTTATTATTTCATAAATTCTTCCTCGTCCGAGAGGAGACTTAAAGAAATAGTACATATATTTCGGTAGGACTCGATCGGTATCTGGCCTAGCACGAATGATTGATGACTCAGGGACTAGGGGCTCTTCCAAACCAGATACAACAGAACACTTTCCAGATCCCTCCCTCACGTATGACCTACGAGCGAAAAGAAGATCTCCTTTTTGCAACCCGTGTTTTTTCAATTCTTTTTCAGAGAGCTCCAATCTATCCATTTTCTCTTGATTTATTATGAATTCACTGGAAAATAACTCCCCCATTTTTACTATTTGATTCCCACTTCCATAGAAATCCTTCTTTTTATAAATTCCATTTCGCATACTCTCCATTAGATCTGCAAAATCTACCTCGTCCCAATTAGATTCAACCTTAGTAATTTCCCCTTCAAATTCCTCGATTTCCGACTGTTCTGAAGTCAAAATCCTACCTCCTGTAGATGTTCGTCAATTTTCTTTTGTAGGTCCTTTGACTCCCTGAATTTCTCTCTCAGGTCTGTTGAAAGTCGATCCATCTTCTTCTCAAATGGCTCTTCCTCTTCATTATCTTGCTTAAATCCGATATATCGACCTGGAGAGACAATATATCTATTATCTGCTATTCCATCTATAGTCGAGACTTTGCAAAATCCTTCTTGGTCTTGGTACTCCCCAGCATCATTTTCACCTCGATAGGCTCTAACAGTATCAGCGATTCTATCTATGTGATCGTTGGTTAGTCTATTCTGAGTTCGTTCAACACTCTCATATAAGTCCCTAGCGTCGATAAAAAGAGTCTCTCCTTGTCGATCCCTATATCGGTCTTTACCTTTTCCTTTGCTAAGTACAAATATACAGGCAGGAATACTGGTAGTATAGAAGAGCTGAGGAGGAAGAGATATCACGGCATCAAGTAGATCGTCTTCAATAATACCTTGCCGAATCTCACCCTCCTTATTTTGGGCCGACATGGCGCCGTTGGCCATCACGGTTGCAGCCATTCCTGTGTCGTTAAGATGATGGATCATGTGCTGAATGAAGGCAAAGTTGGCATTGTTGGAAGGCGGCATTCCGTATTTGAAGCGAGGATCATCGTCTGCTATCTGGTCCTTGCCCCATTCGCTCATGTTAAATGGAGGATTCGTGAGGATATAGTCTGCTTCGAGGCCTTTGTGTTGGTCGTTAAGGATGCTGTCTCCTTGTTTGATGTTTCCGTCTAGTCCTCGGAGGTAGAGGTTCATTTTGGAGATTTGGAGGGTGCTTTCCTTTATTTCCTGACCGTAGATAGAGATCTTGTCGGTGTCGCCACCGTGACTTTCAATGAATTTCTGACTCTGTACAAACATTCCTCCTGAGCCGCTGAATGGGTCGAAAATCCTGCCCTCATAGGGTTCGAGGATTTCGACCATGAGTTCGACAACACTCTTCGGTGTGTAGAATTCGCCTCCTTTCTGGCCGCCTTCCATTGCGAACTGCTTGATGAAGTATTCGTAGATACGGCCGAAGATATCTTCATCCTCATCTCCATTCCCTGCTTCCATATCGAGGTCAGCAAAGAGATTGATGAGGCCTTCTAGGGCGTCTGAGGAGTTGTCTGAGAGAGAAGAGCGTGAATATCCCTTAGGCAGAATTCCTTTGAGGCGCGGGTTTTCTTCCTCGATTGCCCTCATTCCGTCGTCGATTTTCTTTCCGATTTGAGGGTCGGTGGCGTTATCAACGAAGTACTGCCAACGAGCTTCTTCGGGAAGGTAGAAGACGTTCTCTCGCTTGTATTCGTCCTTGTCTGTCAGGATATACTCTATTTCTTGCTCGTCTTCCGTGTAGTAGCGGGAGTCAGGATCGCGGGTTTTCTCTTCGAGTTCCTCTTTGCGGGCTTCGAAGGAGTCGGACATACTCTTGAGGAAGAGAAGTCCGAGTGCGAAGTCCTTGTATTCGGAAGGGTCGACTGGTCCTCGAAGTTTTTCGGCGGTTTCCCAGAGTTTCTTTTCAAGTTCGCCGTTAGAATTTCCCGCAATAGCCATACGTAGTAGTGCCAAGGATACTCTGATAATACTTGTGTTGGACCGACAGAGCCACTGTGGTACTCAACCCAGGGCCTGAATTTCGGTTTTTAGATGATCGGAAGACTGCTGAGCTATATCTTCACTGATAGTACCACTGATAATCGCCTTCCCACTATTGAAGACCAGCATAACTGTCCCTATATCCGGAGGACGATAGATGACGCCTGGGAACTGTTCAGGTTCGTACTCCACATTCTCAAGGCCGAGGTGAATCGCTAAGGCCTCAAGTTGTATGTCTGAATTGAAGTCTTCTAGAAAGACTGCGTTGTTCCGATGGAAATCAACTTCATCTAACTCAAGGCCTATCTGCTGAAGCGCCTGGAGAAGCTGGTCTCTCGCTTTGAATAGAGCTTCTCGGGTTTCAGTACCTCTGATCTGGAAGGTCCCGGTTCTGTAGAGGGTGAGAGCAGGCCCACCTTCCTCAAGGCGGATAGTTGTCATAGAATCGCCGTGGAAGTTAGCCTCAATATCAAAACTGTCGAACAAGGCGTCGACAACCGCGGATAGATCTAGCTCCCTTCCTAACTCACCGCTACCCATCGTGCTCACGATATGCATCTAATTATATGGTAGAGAAGCTGAGGCCCCATTAGTCCACCTAACCTTCTGTACCACACCTGGAATTTAGTAATTCACGGAGTCAGTCAGACATGGATTGGCCGGTTAGTACGGCTATTATCCGCCATAATGAGGTCGCCTCGCTCCCCCCACAATTTATTGTTTCGATTGTGGTAGGAGCATATCCTTTGTGTATTTTAAATAGTGTGGCGTAAAACCTTAATTTATACGCCAGGACTGGGATTTGAACCCAGAATCCCGAAAGGGAACACGCTTTCCAGGCGTGCGCCTTACCGTTCGGCCATCCTGGCTCGGTCCGGTGGTAGCCGGCAGGTCCGCTTAAGCCTGTTCGTTGCCCGGCGGCAACCGGGGACCGACGACGTGGGCCGTGAGTCCGGCGACGACGGCGACCAACAGGGCCACGCCGGCCTTCACGAGGAGGGTGACGCCCGCGTCGCCGAGCAGTTCGTAGCCCTGGATCAACACCAGGAACGCCAGGGCACCGACGACGCCCCACAGAACGCTCTCGCGAGTGGTCGAGGAGACCATCAGCGGGCGCCGATCGCCTCTATCTCGACGTCCACGCCAGCCGGGAGGTCCGCTGCTTCGATCGCGCTACGTGCGGGCGGGTCGTCGTCGAAGAACGTCTCGTATGCGGCGTTCATCGCGTCGAAGTCGTCGATGTCGGTCAGGTAGACCGTCACCTTCACCGCGTCGTCGAGGCCGGAGCCACCGGCCTCCAGCACGGCGGCGACGTTCTCCAGGGCCTGCTCGGTCTGGACGTCGACGTCTGCCCCGTCGAGCAGGTCGCCCTCGGGCGTGGCGGGGACCTGTCCGGCGGTGAAGACGAGGTCGTCGGTCGCGGTCCCCTGGCTGTAGGCGCCGATGGCTGCGGGCGCGTCGTCTGTGCTGACGGTGTCTCGCATACCTCAACTGGAGACGCAGCGGACAAGAATCCCGCGACCGGGCGATCAGGTCAGCACCTCGATGGGGTAGCCAGCCGCCTCCAGCGCATCGATCAGTCTAGCGACGTGCTCCGGGCCGCGCGTCTCCAGGTCCAGTTCGACCTCCGCGTCGTCCATGGCGACGTCCCGCGAGGTCCGGTCGTGCTGGATGGCGTAGATGTTCGCGCGCTGCTCCGAGATGATGGAGACGAAGTCCATGAGCGTCCCCGGCCGATCCTCCAGGACGGTCCGCAGGCGAAGGTACCGCCCCGTCGCGGCGAGGCCTCGCACGACGAGCGTCGTCAGCATGTTCATGTCGACGTTGCCACCCGAGAGGACCGGCACGATCGTCTCGTCGTCCTCGTACTCGAACGCGTCCTCCAGCAGCGCGGCGAGGGGGACCGCACCCGCGCCCTCCACGAGGGTCTTCGCCCGTTCGAGGAGGAGCGTCAGCGCCACGGCGATGTCGTCGTCGCTCACGGTCACCACCTCGTCGACGCGCTCCCGGATGACGGCGAACGGTTTGTCGCCCACGCGGCGCGTCGCGATGCCGTCCGCGATGGTGTCCACCCCCGCGCGCTCGACGATCTCACCCCTCCGCAGTGACTCGGCAGCGCTCGCGGCGCCCTCGGCCTGGACCCCGATCACCCGCACGTCCGAACGCGTTCCCGTGAGGGCAGTCGCGATCCCCGCGATGAGTCCACCCCCACCGATGGGGACGACGACAGTCTCGACATCGGGCAGGTCGTCGAGGATCTCCAGGCCGATGGTGCCCTGGCCGGCCATGACCTGTTCGTCGTCGAAGGCGTGGAGGTAGTACCGGCCCTGCTCGCGTTCGATCTCGTGGGCCCGGTCCGCTGCCGCGTCGTAGTCGACGCCGTGCAGCTCGACCTCGGCCCCGTAGTGGCGCGTCGCCTCGACCTTCGAGATGGGCGCGTCCTCGGGCATGACGACGAGGGCGTCGACGCCGATCCGCGAGGCCGCGAGGGCGACGCCCTGGGCGTGGTTCCCGGCGCTGGCCGTCACGACGCCCGACTCGCGCTGGCTCTCCGAGAGGGTCGCGATGCGGTTGGTCGCACCCCGGATCTTGAACGCGCCCGTCCGCTGGAAGGTCTCCAGTTTGAGGTGGACGTCCGCGCCCGTCATCGCGGAGAAGGTGTGAGAGTGATCGAGTGGGGTGTGGCGAGACGTCTCGGCGACGCGGTCGCGCGCGTCGCGGACGTCCTGCAGATCGAGCATGGGCGACGGTACGGGCCCGGGGGATTCAAAGTGGTGGGCTGGCTCGCGGTTGTCCGGCCGTCCGCGCCGTGGAGCCACCGGAGGCGGGTTCGACGGAGGTCGCCGACCCGAACCCGACCGGGCTAGACCCGGCGCAGCGGCTCGCGGAGCGGTCCGGTTTCACCACTGCCAGGCGCTCCCCCGGACACAGTCGGCAATCGAACGACGGCGAGCATCGAAAAACGCTCGCAGGGGAGCGCGTGACAGCAGTCGCGACTGCACTCGCTGCCAGCAGGGTCCCGCACTTAACGGTTCGTCAGACGAGCGGGACGCGAGGGAGCCTGCAGCCCCCGTTTTCGGACGCTCGTCTGACGAGCGGCAAACGAGTGTCGCCGAGCCAATCGGTCCCCGCGGGCTCACTCCCGGGTCGCGTCCTCGCGCGCGACGCGCACGCCGGCCGACTCGACGTGCGATCTGACGCACGCTGGAAACGCCGCGTCGCCCGGCCAGTCCACGTCGACGCCGAGGCGGTCCGGGTCGCCGACGTACGTTTCGACGGTGCCGTCGCCGTCGACCAGCGGGACCGAGAGTCGCACGTACAGTCCGTCTGCCACGCCCTCGTACCGGTCTATGGCGTCGAGGTGGTCGGTCGCCAGGAGGCGGCCGTCCGTCTCGCCGCCGGGGGCCAGCGTCGGGTACCGGCCGTCGACCCTGTGGAGTCCCCGGAGCGTCGCGGGGCCGCGGTACTCGACGGTCGGCAAGACGGACGCAGCAGTCTCGCGGTCGGTCAGGGTGCCGTAGACGAAAACGAGTGGCATCGGACGGGGGCGATCGGGGCGGGTCGGGGAGCAGCCGCCCTAGCGTTCGTCGATCGGCGGAACGTCGCGGGGGCTCGGGCCGGTGTAGCGACCGCGGGGGCGAATGAGGCGGTTCTCGGCCTGGTACTCGAGGACGTGACCGATCCAGCCGCCGGCGCGGGACATCGCGAAGATGGGCGTGTACGTGTCCGCGGAGATGCCGAGCTTGTGGTAGACGGCGCCGGAGTAGAAGTCGACGTTCGGGGCGATGCCCTTCTCGATCAGATTCTTCTCCTCGACGAGGTAGTTCTCGATGGTCGAGGTGTACCTCAGCATCTGGTCGTCGCCGTCGGCCTCGCTGAGGTCCGAGAGCTTCGCCTCGAGGATCTTGGCGCGGGGATCCTTGGTCTTGTAGACGCGGTGGCCCCAGCCGGGGATGCGGGCGTCGTTCGCGACCTGCTGCTCGATCCACTCCTGGGCCGTCAGGTCGCTCTCCTCGATCTCCAGCAGCGTCTCGATGACGTCCTGGTTGGCGCCGCCGTGCAGCGAGCCAGAGAGGGCACCGATGCCGCCGGTCACGGCGGAATACAGGTCCGCGAGCGTCGAGCCGATGACCATGGCGGTGAACGTCGAGGCGTTGAGCCCGTGGTCCGCGTGGAGGATGAGCGCCATGTCGAAGGTCTCCGCGGCGACGTCGTCGGGCTCCGCGCCCGTCAGCATGTAGAGGAAGTTCGCGGCGTAGCCGAGGTCCTCGCGCGGTTCGACGGGGTCCTCGCCGCGGCGGAGGCGGTCGTAGTTGGCGAGGACGGTCGGGATCTTCGCGACGATGCGCCGGCCCTTGCGACGGGCGGCCGCCAGGTCCTCGGGCTCGGCGTCGGCCTCCGGTTCGTCCGTGGAGAGCATCGAGACGCCGGTGCGCAGCGCGGCCATCGGCGATTCGCCGGCCTCTCCGAGGGCCGCGAGGGTGTCGAAGACGCGGTCGTCGACGGCGCGCTCCGCGGCCATCGCGTCCGCGAAGTCGGCCAGTTCGTCGCTGTCGGGGAGGTCCCCGTGCCAGAGGAGGTAGAGGACCTCCTCGTAGGTGGTCTCGCGGGCCAGATCCTCGATGTCGTACCCGCGGTAGACGAGGCGTCCAGCCTCGCCGTCGATGTCGCTCATCTCCGACTCGGCGACGAGCACACCTTCGAGCCCCTTCTGCAGTTCGTCGGCCATACCCAGCCTTTTCGAACTGCCGGGAAAAAACATTACCATTCGTCCTCGGGGGCGATCCGTCGAACCGGTAGGAAACTGGTCGAACGATTTTCAACTCGGTCACGAGTGGGCGTTCGGTCAGACGTACGTTCAGTAGTTCGACGGTCGTCGAAGTCGACAGCGAGACCGGGGCCGGGCAACGCTTTTGACGGGGCGGTGCGCACGCCCGCACATGCCTGCGGACGAGGTGGCCTACGAGCCGGTCAGCGTCAAGGAGGTGCTGGCCGAGATGAAGGACACGGCGGAGCTACTCATCGACCTCTCCTACTCGGCCGTGTTGCTGGGCAGCGACGAGGTCGCCGCCGAGGTCCTCGAACTGGAGGCGAAGATGGACGTCCTCCAGCTCCAGGCCCGCATGAGCATCCTGCTCGCAGCCCGGAGCCCCGACGACGCCGAGGCGCTCGCGCCGGTGCTGGGCGTCGTGGGTGCCGCCGAGAAGATCTCCGACGCCGCCGGGGACATCGCCAAGGTCGTCCTGGAGGACATCGGTCTCCCCGACGCCATGCGGGCTGCCCTCCCCGAGGCCGTCGAGACGCTCGTCCGCGCGGAAGTTGCCCCGGACTCGCCGCTGAGCGAGGCGACGCTCGGCGACCTGAACCTGGAGACGGACACGGGCGTGCGCGCGCTGGCGATCCGGCGCGGCGGCGACTGGCTGTTCAACCCCGACCGCGAAACGACACTCCAGTCCGGCGACGTGGTCCTCCTCCGTGGCCCCCAGGAGGGCATCAGCGGGGTCTACGCCGACGCGACGGGCGAGGCCTACGTGCCGCCGGACCCGCCCGAGGCAGAGGGCTCGGACCTCGAGCGGGCCGTCGACTCCATCGTCCTGATGAAGGACATGGGCGAACTGGCCGTCGACCTCGCCTACGGCGCCATCCTGTTCGACTCGGACGAACTCGCCGAGGAGGTCATGGAACTCGAGGCGGAGGTCGACGCCCTCCAGTCGCGCTTCGAGGCCTGGACCCTCCGCGCCGCGGGCCGCGCCGACGACCCGGTCTCCCTCCGGGGCCTCGTGCACCTCGCCCAGAGCATCGAGGTCATCTCGGACGCCGCCCTGGAGATCAGCGAGGGGGTCCTGCGGGGCCTCGGCACCCACCCCGTCGTCCGCGAGGCCGTCTACGAGAGCGACGAAGTCCTCACCCGCCGGACGGTCGAGGCGGGCAGTCGCCTCGACGGCACGACGCTGGGCGACGAGGCCGTCAAGACCGAGACCGGGATGCGCGTCATCGCCGTCCACCGGGCGGAGGACGGCGAGCGCGCGGTGGCCGAGGGTGCCGAGGACTGGGTGGTCTCGCCCGGCCCCGAGACCACGCTGGGCGCGGGTGACGTCCTCATCGCCAAGGGCACCCGCGACGGGGCCGAGCGCCTGGCCGCGCTGGCCGCGCCGTAGCGTCCTCAGTCTGCTGGCTCGAAGGCCGGGTCGGGGTTCGCCGGCACCGCGTCGTCCGGGACGTGCCGGAGTCGCCGGCAGGCCACCGTCCAGCCGACGCCGAGACCGGCCGCGAGGGCGACCAGCGCGGTCCGGCCGGGGCCGAGGGCGACGACGGCCGCGAGGCCGACGGGCGGTGCGACGCCCACGGCGAGGAGCGCCTCGTCCGGCCCCCCACCGAGGGTGGCGAGCAACGCGACGAGCGTCTCGCCGCCGACCAGTGCCAGCGCGCCGACGAGGAACAGCCGGGCGACGCCGACGTCGACGGGTCTGCCGACGTCGCCGAGGAGCGCGAGGAGGTCGAAGGCGACGATGTTCGCCACGACGAGTGCGCCACCGAGGGCGGCGAGGCCGGCCGCGGCCACGACCGGTCGCAACCGCGCGGTTCGCTTGACGCGGGTGTGGACCGCCCAGACGCCGAGCGGCGACAGCAGGGCGGCCCACGGCGTCGCGGCGTCGGCGAGGGTGGCCCACGGCTGACCCGGGCCGAGTGCGAGGCCGACGGCGGCCGCGAGCCAGGCGAGGCCTGCCACGAGACCGCCGGTCGCGCTCCAGCGGACGATCGACCCGGGGTGGACCGCCAGGCGGAGGACCCGCCGGCCCACGAGGATCGCCAGGGCGAGCATCCCGCTCGTGACGAAGACGACGAACGTCAGGAGGGGATAGTACGCCAGCGGAAAGTCGGTCTGTCCGCCGGAGACCACCACGACGAAGAAGACGGCGACGGCGACCGCGAAGACAGCCGCGAAGGCGACTGCGCGTCTGGCGTGGCGCCGGACTTCCAGGGCCTCGACGAGGGCCGCCCGCGAGGAGTGTGGCGCCTCGGCGTCACCGGCGGGTGCGTCGGCGGCGTCCGCGGCCGCCCCCGTCGAGCCGTCGTCGGCCTGGCTAGACACGGCGGCCGTTCGGCCAGGCGAGGCAAAGTCGCGTCGGTTCGAGCCCGCCCGAACCCAGGACGTCACAGCCTGCGAGGCTCGAAGCGGCGCACGCCCGGACGGTCGTCCGCCGGTTCGGTCCGAACGGCCCGGTATCGAACCGCTAAAGACCGTGGGGGCGTCCACTACCCCTAATGACCACGCTCGGTACGGCCGAGGCAGCCCCCGGGGAGATGGCCACGGGCCGCCTCGAGGTCGGGGAGGCCCGCGACGGCACCACCGTCGGGCTCCCCGTCGCCGTCGTCAACGGGGCCCGCGAGGGCGACACCCTCTACCTCCAGGCCGTCAGCGACGGCGACGAACTCAACGGAGTCGGCGTCCTGGGCCGCGCCCTGCCCGAGATCGAGCCCGCCGAGTTGCGCGGGACGATCCTCGTCGTCGGGATCGTCAACGTCTACGGCTACCTCACCGCCGAGCACCGGAACCCCATCGACGACACGAAGATCAACCGCGCGTACCCCGGTGACGCGACGGGGACCTCCTCCGAGCGCATCGCCGCGGCGACCTTCGAGGCGGCGACGCGGGCCGACCTCGCGATCGACCTCCACCAGGGTTCGACCTCCCGAATGATCGAGGAGGTCCGGGTCCGCTGCGGGAAGCGCCACGCGCGCCACGACGAGTGCCTCGAACTGGCCCGCGTCTTCGGCTGTGGCCACATCCTGGACCGGAAGGGTCCCGACGGCCAGCTCGCCCGCGTCGCCCCGGACGAGGGGATCCCGACCATCGACCCCGAACTCGGTGCCGCCGTGGGCTGGGACGAAGAGAGTATCCAGGCCGGCGTCGCGGGCGTCTTCAACGTCCTCCGGCACTACGACTTCCTGGCCGGCGACACCGCCGTCGAGCCCCAGACGCGTGCCAGCGGCTTCGAGCAGTACGGGTCCCCGGCGGGCGGCCTCGTCCACTTCCGCGTCGACCTCGGCGACCACGTCACCGCCGACCAGCCGCTCTTCGACGTCTGTGACGTCTTCGGCCAGACGAAGGCCACCGTTCGCGCCGACTCCGAGGGCGTCTTCTGGCGGACGCGCCGCCTGCCCTCCGTCGCCACCGGCGAGTACGTCTGTAGCGTCGGGACGGACCTCGATACGGTCTGACGCGGCGGTTCGTCAGCGCTCCGGATGCGTCGGCGCGTCGAAGCCGCCCCTGACGAGCGGCTTCGCCACGTGCCGCCGGGCACACGGCGGCGCCTCGTACCAGCCCGGGGTCAGGTCCCGGTCGATCGGTACCGACACCGGCCCGTCGGCGCTCGTCTTGCAGTCCCGACAGCGATAGCCCTGGTCGCGCCCTGCGGAGGTCATCGACCGGCCACACCGCGGACAGTCCGGCGTGGCCTCGGTCGTCGTGACGCGGTCGCGGAGCGCGAACTTCTCCAGCTTGAGCGTCCCGTCTGCCACCTCGCCACAGACCGTGACCCGGTCGCCCGCACGCAGGTCCCTGACCCGGTCCCGGAAGCGCTTCGTGGGCTCGAAGGCGACGCAGTCGAGGGCCGATCCGTTCTCGCCCACCGCGAAGAAGACGTGGCCGCCCTCGCGGGTCTCGGGCGCGGCCGTCACGTCGGCGGTCAGCCGGTAGGATCGGCCCGGTTGGACCGAACCGGGATCCGCGACCTCGCGCAGGTGGGCGTCGGTCCCCTGATTCGTGACGAAGACGGCCCGGTCGGCGACGGACTCGCCCTCGATGTGCCCGGCGACCGCCCGGACCGCCTCCGGATCGTCGCCACGAACCGCGTGGAGAATCGGGCAGGGCGTCCGCGGGACGCAGACGGCGCGGTCCTCGACCCGGTCTACGGTGTCCCAGACTGTGGGGTAGCCCGACTCTGCAGCGGCGACGACCGAGGCGCGGTCGACCGCCCGGTCGGTTCCCCAGCGGTCGCGCTCGCGGTAGGAGATACACTCGTAGGTCCACTCGTCGAAGGCCGACCAGGCGCCGACGGCCGCCAGCGCACCGATCAGGCCGCGGCCGTTGCCGGCGGTGACCGTCTCGACGCCGAGTTCGCCGGCCAGGTCGCGGGCCTCGCTGCGGTCCAGCAGATCGCGGACGGCTCGCTCCGCGAAGTCGGCAGCGGCCGTGGGTACCTCGTCGGGGTCGCAGTCGGCGACGACCCCTCCCGGGTTGGTTCGCGGGTCGTCGGTCCGGGCAGCGTCGAGTTCGTCGGCGAGGACGTCGAGGGCCCGGCCGGGATCGGCGTCGGTGTGGACCGCCAGCGCGGCGTTGCCACGGGTCTTGTGCTCGACGGCGGGGTTACACCGGACGAGGAGGCGACGCTCGACGGTCGCGCCGCTGACCTCGAGGGCCGCAGCGATCCTCGCAGCGACGTAGGTCGTACAGAGGCCCGCGTCCCGCGAGTCCGTGTCGTCGAGACCGATGACCGTCACTGGCCCCGCGTTGGGGCCCAGAGACCGTTAACTGTCCGGGTCCGGGGCCGGCGGAGTCAGGAGACGACGTGTCTCGTCACCGTCGCGGTCCCGTCTGGCGAGAGGGCGATCTCGTAGTGGTCGGCGCTCCCGACGGTGCCGTTCCAGGCCGGCTCGCCGTCGATCGACACGACGATCGTCCCTGCCGGGTCGAACGCGGTGACGGTCGCCCGGTCGCCCGCTGTCATGGTCAGCGTTTGTGAGGCCTGCAGCGTCCGATTCCCGTCCTCGTAGGGGTACTGTCGCACCGTGGCGGTCAGGTTCCCCATCGCGGTAAACAGCAGGCGGTCGCCCGGCGCCACGCCGGTCTGCCACTCGGTCGTCGGCGCTGCGTCGGTGGACTCGGGCGCGGTCGGCTCCGGCTCGGTCGTGGGAGTGGGCTGGCCGTCCGGCCCGTCCCCAGCAGGGGTCCCGAGACAGCCGGCGCTCGCGAGGAGCAGTCCGGCCACCAGGACCGTCAGTAGAGGGCGGCGCATACGCGAGGGGGTTCCCGGAGGTGCGGCATGTGTCTGGTGAAATCGGGTGCCGTCGGGCTACTGGTCCGAGCGCCGATACGAGCGTGAAATCACCGGACATCGGGCCCACAGACGCCAAAACGCATATATGCGGTCAACTGCTTGTGTCCGAACGAGAACAGTATGTCACGTCAGGCGCTGGTGGGCAACGTCACCGCCATGCTCGAGGACGCGGGATTCACCGTGAGCGAGCGGTGTGCGATCCGGCCCAAGAGCTTCGACGTCGCCGCGCGCCGGGGCGAGGACGTACTCCTGCTGAAGATCCTCGGGAACATCGACGCCTTCGACGGCTCGACCGGCGCGGAGATGCGCCGCCTGGGGACCTACCTCCGGGCGACGCCGATGGTCGTCGGCCTGCGCACGCGCGACGAGGACCTCAAGCCCGGCGTGGTCTACTTCCGCCACGGCGTGCCCGTCCTGTCGCCGGACACGGCGATGGACCTCTTCGTCGAGGAGGTCCCGCCGCTGATCTACGCCGCCCCTGGCGGCCTGTACGTCAACATCGACAGCGAGGTCCTGGCCGACGCCCGGCAGGACCGCGACTGGTCGCTCGGTCGGCTGGCGAAGGAACTGGGCGTCTCCCGGCGGACCGTCTCGAAGTACGAGGACGGCATGGACGCGAGCGTCGAGGTCGCGGCCGAACTCGACGAACTCTTCGACGCGCCGCTGACCTCGCCCGTGAACGTCCTCGACGACGCGGAAGAAGTCCGCGAGGGGGAGGACACCCCCGAGGACCCCGACGTCGACCCCGACGACCAGTCCATCGTGACGGTCATGACGCGGGTCGGCTACGAGGTCCACCCGACCGACCGCGCGCCGTTCAAGACGGTCAGCGAGGACGAGCGCCGCGCCGAGCAGGTCCTGACCGGCCACTCCACGTTCACGGAGGCCGCCCAGAAGCGCGCGCGGATCATGTCCTCGGTCGGCAAGGTCACGCGGACCACCTCGGTCTACGTCGTCGACGAGGCCAAGACGGAGGCCGTCGACAACACCGCCATCATCGAGGAGGCGGAGATGGCGGACATCGAGGACCGGATCGACCTGCGGGACCTCATCGCCGAGCGCGTCGAGGAGAATCCGGCCTGAGTCGCCAGCGGTAGCGGGTCGTCCCCCGGGTCAGTACGAGTAGCCGTCGTCCTGCTCTTCGCCCTGGAGCGCCGGGTCCTGCTGCTCGTTGGCCGGCGTGTTGAAGGCGGTGTCCGAGAGTTCGTCCGTCTCGTCGTCGGTCGTCTCGTAGGCCGAGATGCCGAGTGTGAGGAGTTCCTCGACGGCTTTGTCTCGGTTCAGAAAGTCGCCCTGGTCGATCAGGCGCTGTATCTCGCTCTCCGTCTGGTCCGGTAGTGATACTTTGAGACGGCTCACGACCCCCCGTTTGACACCGAGACGTATAAGTGCTGATGGGCGGGACGGGCCGACCACCGATTCCGCCCACCGACGGAATCAGGCGTAGGTTTCTTCGAGGTAGGCGACGATGTCGTCGCTCTCGGCCATGCCGTCGACGCCGTTCTCGGGGTCGACGAGGACCGGCACGCCGGTCTGGCCGCTGATCGCCTCGACCTCGGTCCGCTCGTCGTGGCTCGCCGGCACCAGGTGTGACTCGTAGTCCAGGTCGAGTTCGTCGAGCTTCGTCGTGACCTTCGCGCAGTACGGGCAGCCCTCGAGTTCGTACAGTTCCAGGTTCGCCATCACCCCAGCGTAGCCGTCCCGGGACCAAGAACGCGACGGTGGCCGTGCGCAGGACGCACACGGGCGGGAGCGAGCGGCGAGGGGTCAGTCGCCGGACTCCGGCAGGTCGGCGTCGGCGAGCAGTTCCGAGGCGGTGACGAGCGCCTCCAGGTCGACGTCGTACTCGGCCATCGCCTCGGCCGCCCCCTCCTCGCGGTCGACCACGACGAGGACGCGGTTCACCGTCGCCCCCGCGTCGCGGAGCGCCTCGACCGCGTCGACGGCGCTCTGGCCCGTCGTCGCGATGTCCTCGACGACGACCACCTCGCCGCCCTCGGGGAGCGTCCCCTCGATGCGGTTGCCGGTCCCGTACTCCTTGGTCGACTTCCGGACGATGACGTAGGGGCGGTCGGCGGCGAGGCTGGTGGCGGTGACGAGGGGCACCGCGCCGAGCGCGACCCCGGCGAGGGTCTCGTCGCCGAGTCGCTCGGCGAAGGCCTCGGCGATCAGGTCGAGACAGTGGGGGTCGGTCTCGAAGACGTACTTGTCGACGTAGTACTGGCTCGTGCCGCCGTGAGAGAGTTCGAACTCCCCGAACCGGACGGCCTCGGTGTCGCGCAACGCCGCGATCAGCCCCTCGTTCGTCATTCGTCTCGGCGTGACGGCAGCGCCGGTAAAGGGCTTGCCGGTACCGCGCCGGCGACGATGGATCGGTGGGCAGCGGGTAGTGCACCCGACGAGGGCGGCCAGCGCAGCCCCGGACTGTCGGTCGAGCGGGTCGCACGCGCCCGGCAGGGCTGCGCTCTGCCCGGCCTCGCGCTGGACGGAGGCCACACGGCGCCACGCGCTCGTGCGAACGCGATCCGTCGAGCGGAATCACTATGGGAGCACAGTCCCCACCCTCCCACGATGCACGGGTTCGGGTCGAGTGGCGTCCGCGGCGTGGCGTTCCAGGAGCTCTCGCCGGCGGACGCGCTGGCCATCGCGAGCGCGGCCGCGAGCGTCCTCGACCCCCACCGCGTCGCCGTCGCGCGCGACACGCGGCTCACCGGCGGTGCCATCGCCGACGCCGTCGCCAGCGGGCTGGCGAGCGCTGGCGCCGACGTCGACCGCCTCGGAATCCTCCCGACGCCCGGCCTCCAGGTCTACTGCGAGGAGGAGGGCGTCCCGGGGGTCATGGTCACCGCCTCGCACAACCCACCCGAATACAACGGGATCAAGCTGGTCGGCGCCGACGGCGTCGAACTCGACCGCGAGACCCTCGACGCGGTCGAGCGCGCCCTGGCCGACCGCCCGTCACCCGTCGCCTGGGACGAGACGGGCCACTCGCGGACCGTCGAGGGCGCCGACCGGCGCTACCGCGAGCAGTTGCTCGCTGCCGTCGACCGGGCGGCCATCGAGGACGCGGACCTGACCGTCGCGCTGGACCCCGGTCACGGTGCGGGCGCGCTCACGAGCCCCGAGTTCTTCCGGGAGCTGGGCTGTGGCGTCCGGACGATCAACGCCCAGCCGGACGGGCGGTTCCCCGGCCGCGATCCCGAACCGATCGCCGCCAACCTCGGCGACCTCCGGCGACTCGTCCGGACCTCCGACGCTGACCTGGGCGTCGCCCACGACGGCGACGCCGACCGCGCCATCTTCGTCGACGAGCGCGGCGAGCACGTCGAGGGCGGCGCGGCACTCGCGGCCCTGGCGGCGGCGGTGGTCGAGCGCGACGACGTCGTGGTCTCGGCGGTCAACGCGACCCAGCGCCTCGTCGACGTCTGCGAGACCGCCGGCGCGACGCTCGTGTTGACCCCCATCGGGAGCACGAACATCATCGGCGCCATCGGCGAGTACCGCGGCGCGGGCGACCACGTCCCCGTCGCCGGCGAGGGCAACGGCGGCATCCTCTTTCCCGACTACCGCGTCGCGCGCGACGGGGCCTACACCGCCGCGCGATTCTGCGAACTCGTGGCGGAGCGGCCCGCGAGCGAGGTTCTCGAACCCTACGGCGGCTACGCGAACCTCCGGCGCGACGTTCCCTACGAGAGCGGCGCCGAGCGCGAGGCCATGCTCGCCGCCATCGAGCGGGCGGCCGCCGACGCCGACGCGGCGCTCGACCGAACTGACGGCGCCAGGCTCGACTACGGGGACGCCTGGGTGCTGGCCCGGCCGAGTGGGACCGAGCCGGTCGTGCGCATCTACGCCGAGGCCCGCGACGAGAGCCGGGCTCGCGAACTCGCCGACTGGCTGGGGGG
>JGI12448J12851_1000034_pt1 | contig 91876 bp, 26 predicted proteins | sample A23M2SouthBayCA_FD_12851 | JGI IMG/M metagenome (IMG submission 12851) | reverse complement strand
CCCTTCACTCGCCTCATTCAGCATTTGGCCATGCCTCCTTTGGATCGATGCCCTTCTGGTAAACCTCCGCAACAACCTCCCAATCTGCATCCGGTGGAGCGTATAGGAGGACGTACTGCACACTCCCTTTCTCGCGTTGATCGGCTGGACCACCATGTGTTTCTGAACTTTTCCTTCGATCTGTTTTCCGAGTTGGTACAGAGCGCTTGTCGTTTGTGGGCATGATTGGGCTCTCGAACGCGGCCGAGAGCGCCTATTGATACTCAGGGGTTTATCGCATCAACAGCCAAAGGAAGATATGTAGCAACCTTCCTTCCAGGTTCCCACCCTGGACGCTGTCTAACCGGATCAGGAGGTTCTTCCTCGCCTTTCCGGATGCCGCGTTCACCCGAGGCTGCAATGAGATCGCCAATGAATACTAAGCATCTTTCACCCCCGGTCCTGCCTGAGAACAGTGTGTGCAAGACTGCACATTCGCGCACCACTACGTTGCCTCTCGGTTGAAGCAGACGGCTCCTTATCGCCCTGTGAACGGATTCATGAGCGACCGATCAACGCGTTCGGACCACGTAGCGATGGAGTCCTTGTCGTCGCGCTGGCTGTTTGCATCGCCCTGCAGATCGAACCACGAATCTGGATCGGGATCAGGGCTGAAGCCGGGATCGGGATCAGGGTCGGGATCGGGGTCGGGATCGGGGGAGATTCCAAAGCCGAAGTCGGGAGTTATGGTCGTGTCGGTATCAGAGCCCGACTCCTCCCTCATCCAGGTGTCCGTAGTCGGCCTGGTGTCCTGATCCGTCGTCAGTCGCTCGTCGGGCGTCAGTCTAACATCAGGCCTGGAATTCGCGTCCGGGGTCACATCTGGCGAGATATCGAGTCGAGGCGATGTGAGATCATCAGACACCCCGGTATCGATTGGGCTGATAACTTGGCTATCAGCCGCTTCATCGACTCGCCCAACCACGTCTGTAGTTGTGCGCGTGTCGCTGTCTGGCCCGAGGCCAGTGTCGAGGACGCCATCCGACGCCAGCTCGGAATCCATCGAGCTGGTAACCTGTGACTGCTGAGCCTCGGTCTGTCGGGCAAGACCGCCACCGACCAGACCACCAGCCATAGAACCGAGACCCCCATCGGATGTTGTCGAAGCGGTTCCAAACTCGTACTGACTGCGTAGGTCTCCGCTCGGAGTCTCCTCACCGAGCCGGCGCTCAGCCATGTACTGCTCGAAGTTGTCAGACACCGACCCACCGCGAGCTGCGTCTGGATCACCGCGGCCACCGATGCCACCGCCGATATCATCTTGAGATGGGGTTCGATCACTGGTTGGGTCGATGCTGCGGCTGATATCTTCCGGATCGCCGAACTGGCGCGCCGGATCGTAGAGACGGCTGTCGGACATCCGGAATGGATCGTCGTCAGGAACACCGAGATCGTCTTGAACAGTATCCGTACTTGTGGATGATCGTTCCCCATCCGGAACGTCGCGGCGTTCAACTTTGAGACCGCCGAGTCCAACCCCCGGGCGGCTGCTCACATCTGTTTTTCCGGCCTCTCTTCCGAGCGTGTTCGCCAACGAATTCGAATCTGTCTTGCGGCCACGCCGATAGCCTGCCTGCAGTTCACTTGGTGCATCGGCAGCTCTGCGAACTCGCTTTCCGGGATCGAAGTCCGCTTTCGCCAGTACTGATCCAGTACGACCGGTGGCGAGTCGCGTTCCTTGAATCGCCTTTCCAGCGAGTGCGCCGATGCCGGCAGACGCCAGGACACTACCCACAAATCGATACGGCTGTTCCTTCACACTCTGTGATACTTCACCCGGAACACGTCCTGCGATATCGAGTGTAGACTGCCCGATAGCGTTCGCGTTCTCGGAGTCGAGGTTTGCCGCGACTTCAGTTCCAGTCTCCACAGCGCCAGCGCCCGCAAAGACATTCCCGAGGCCTGTGAGATCAGTCGTTGCTCCCCGCGCTACGTTCCCCGCAGCACCTTGGCCTTGTCCCGGATCGATGTAGTCGACAACGCTCTGCGTACCCTGTCCGAGTTCTTGGACACCATCTTGAAATGCGCGGGACGCTTGTGCGAGGCTCTGTTCCTCCTGCTCGTTGAGGAACCCGGCCTGAGGGTCGCCCTGATTCCGCACGACACCCACTGCTCGAACCTCTCCGTCCGGCCCCTCCCGGAACTGGACTTCGTTCGCGGAGATCCCCTCATTGGCGTTGGCGTAGCGCTGCCGGATCTCGTCGGTACTGAGGTCATCTGTATCGCCGCTGAACTCTGGTTGGTCCAGCTGTCGCGTCGTGACGCCTCCGGCAGTCGCATCATCGACAGCCTGCTGATCGAAGCCACCCGAATACGACTCGTCAATGGATCCCGCCCCCTGGTCCAGCACATTCGCTGCGAACCGGACTACGCTCGGGTCGTCAACCTCCGGATCCGGTCGGTTCGGGTCAGCATCCTGAATCGCGCCGCCAAAGGCGCGATCGAACGCCTCGTCGCCCTGCCCGGCAGCGGCGTCCCCGGCAGCGTCGAGATCGCCTTCTGCGAGTTCGTCAGCGGACCGCTGCAGGTCGTTCACACGACCGCCAACAAACTCGTCGGCCTCTCCGGCGAGGTTGTCGCCGGCGGAATCGAAGTCACCGGCAGCGGCGTCATCAACTGCCCGCCCAACAGCTTCGTCCGTGCTGCCAGCCAGATAGTCGGCGACCGGTGCGCTCTGCTGAACGACACCACTGGCCCCTTCGTCGAGGCCGCCCGCCATCGCGTCTGTGTATCCAGCCACATCGCCGCGTTGTAGCGCCTCGACCTCACGGTTGAACGCTTCGTCGACGCCGCCTGCGAGCGCGTCAGCAGCAGCCGCTGCGTCGCCACGCTCAGCGGCTGCGGCAGCCCGTCCGACCGCTTCGTCAGTCGAACCGAGCACCACATCGATACCGTCGCTCATGCGTTCGTCGGTCGTTCCGACGCTTCGGTCGGCGACCCCGGCGAACTCTTCGTAGGACGATCGTGCCAGGTCAACCGCTCCGGAAACCGTCTGATCTGCGTTGGCGATGTTCTCGTCGACGCCGGTGGCGTTGTCCACCGTCTGCACCACATCCTGTGCAGGACCGGGGAGCGAGTCCATGATGCCCGATCCGTCGGGACCTGTGGACTCTCCGGAGCGAGTCGTGTTGTTCGCTTGTTGGAGCTCCTGTGGTACTTCCGGCCTCGATGGACCAGTCGACGCACCGGAGCGCTGCATGTTGTTGGCCTGTTCGAGGTCCTGCGGTGCCTGTTCGAGCGAGTCCTGCGTGCCTTGACCAGTGTCACCATCAGCCTGTTCGATAGCAGACTGTCGCTGCTCGGCTTCGAACTTGCGCTCGCCAGCACCCGAGAGGCCCTCGATCGTGTCACGGGCGTTGCTCAGCTGGCGGTCGATCTCTTCCCGGCGCTCGAACGCCATCTTCTCTTGACCCTCCTGCCCGGTGCCCTCAATCGCCTCCTGAACTTCCTCACGATTGGCTTCGTTGAGCCGCGTGGCTGCCTTATCGGACAGTTCGTAGCCGCCACTCTCCGTTTCGACGAGGTCCGAGCCAGCGATGTCTGGGTTCTCCAGCGCCGAGTTGTTCGCCACCTGCTGTGACATGGCCTCTGCTGCCTGATTCCGCTGGATGTTTTCGAACACCTGTCTGGCCTCGCCGGTGAGCCGAAACCCACTCTCAGTAGACTGCACGTCACTCGCGCTGAAATCGGCTGGTCGAGCGTCCCCTTTCAGTTCGAAGCCAGAGCCAGTCAGTTGCACATCATCAGTAGTAGCGCTGTCTCGACTCGGAGTGTCGGACATCATCCGGGCACGCGTTTCGAACTGATCTGCGGCCTGTTCGCGCTGGAACTGATCAGTCGTGACGGTTCGGAAACTGCCGTCGTCAGTCTGTTCGACAGTGAAGTCTTCGCCCCGTTCCACATCTTTGCCCGTCTGCTCTTCGAGCGTGGATTCGGCAGCTTCGGCAGCCTGTTCACGCTGGAACTGGTCGGTGAACTGAACCTCTCCGCCGCTGATTTCGAGGTCCTCTTGCGAGACGTTGTCTTCCGTCTGCTCGTCGACGGCATCCACGATTGCGCTCCCGACCTGGTCATCTTCGCCGATCTCTTCGCGCACCTGTTCGTTGGCTGCGCCGTAGCGGTTCCGCTGGACGGTCGCAGCACGGTCGTAGATGTCTTCTTCACCGTCGTCGCTGTTTTGAGACTCCGCACCTCCATCCGGCGGCGACATAGGCGAGCTTGTAGCACTCGAACCGCCCCCTCCGCCTGACGAGGAACCAGTGGTCTCTGATCCAGAGTCGCTAGACGATGACGGCGGCATATCCGAGCCGCTGTTCGTCGACGATCCCGATCTACCGCTCGTGTTGGACGATCCCGAGCCGGAGCCCATATCTGGCGAGTCGGTTGGGTCATCGGGCGTGTCCGGCCGGTCGTAGTACTTCTCCATCGAGGTGCGCGAGTCCTGTTGCTGACTGTCCGACCCTGACATATCGTCCGTGTTGGTAGTCTCTGGCGGTGCAGGCGTCTCGGTACCTCCACTACCCGACGTAGTATCTTGGCCGCCACTGCTGTCAATCGAGGGCGGCGTATCCGATGATGTGTCTTCCGTTCCCGCCGAAGGGGTTGTATCACCATCACCGGTCGGGAGGTTGTCCCGGCCCCGCGGCCCTGGAGAAGTGCCGGCCGGGCTCGCTGTCGGGCTTTCCGGAGTGTCTTGGCCCACGTCGACGGGCTCCGTCTGTGGGTTCATCGGGTCGGATTCGGCATCGTCCCGAAGGCGTCTCGTGCTCGTGTCGCCACCTGTGTTACCAGTGGATCCGCTGCTGTCGCCGTTCGACTGGCTGCGATCAATCATGCCGGACGGATCACGGGAATACGACCGACCACTACTGCCCGAGTTTGAGGTACTACCCGACGAGGAGGTACTACTAGTGGTCTCGTTTGCGCCACCGCCAGAGTCACCGCTGGAACCACCCTCAGTGCTGCTTTGCGAATCCGTCGGATCGTCGGGCGTGTCTGGCCGGTCGTACCATCGCTCCATCGCTGTTCGGTTATCCTCCGCCATTGTTACCGTCCCTCCTCTTCGAACCGCCCTGAGCCGCAGGAGCGACCAATACGGCCGTCTCGATCACTCAGCTCGTCGGTGACCAGACCCGGCCGTTCGATGCTCTCTCTTCCAGACTTCTCCACGGATGCTGTAGGCCTCATATGCCGAAAAATACAGTCTAATAATCCTTTAAACGGTGACTACAGCACAACCCACCCGTAGAAGTCGGGCTCGGTGTCTATGCGACAAGCGGTGAGGGACTGATGTCCCACCCGTCCAACCGTAAAGCAATTCGAGTGCCCGCTCAGGGAATCGAACCCTGGCGCACGCGGTTTCTGCCCTCGGCGTCTTGACGGCCGAGATCATTCCGACCGTCGCCGGTGGTGGTCAGGGCGTTGGAGCGTACGCGCCGACAGCGAGCTCGTGGAGTCGAGACGAGTGAGAGGTCAGCGATCGTCGAGGACTGTCGCCACCGCGTCGATGGAGCCGACGGTAACGCCGCTGACCTGGTACTCGGTGAAGATCTCGCCGTCGTCAGTCCGGACGATCCGAGCAGTGACCCGGTCGGCCGCGCGGAGGTCGGTCTTCGACCCGTCAGGGGTAGGGGTTTCGTCAACGCGAGCGGCCGCGCTCGGGGTTTGCGCCGGGAGATCCGGCCGAATGCCTGCTTCACTCGCCATGCTGTTCTGCCTCCTGGAACCGCGCCGAGATCGCGGCCGCCTCGCTCACGCTGATCCCGTCGACGTCGTTCCAGTCCACTGCTTCGAGCGCGTCGAGGACATCGGCGACGGTCGTCATTCGAACTTCGGCACCTCCAAGGCCGCCTGGAGCTCGTCACGCAGTTCCTCCACCTCTGCCTCGGCGAGGGAAAGCTGGACCGAACCGAAGTCGCCGACCGAGAAGCGGATCGTCACGTCCTGTGGCGTCCTCGGCTCCCGGATCGGGATGATTGACACGTTGACGTCGTCATCTGTCCCGCCGCTGATCTCCAGATCTGCGAAGCCTGCATCTTCGACCTGGCCGGTGACGTCATCGAGCGGCGCGATATCTTCGTCGACGTAGTCAGAACTCGGCAGGTGGTCGCCGTCGATCTCGTCGCCGGTCTCGCTGGAGTCGTCGGCGGTGGCAGTGCCACCGACGCCCGTGAGCGTCGAGAGGGCAGCTGCCGCGCCGAGGATCTTCCGACGGGTGGCGTCGGCTCCTCGATCGAAGGCCGCGCTCTCTTGGTCGTCGTTACTCATCGTTTCCCCCTGCCCACTCGCAGTGGTCCTCAGCGGCGGCGAGAAGATCGTGAGCGAGGTCTTCGGCTTGCCGTGGCGTGAGCGTTGAGAGTACGCCGATCGTTAGGTCACCAGAGGCCGAGACTGCCGTCACGTCCAGTGTGACACCATCTCGGGTCGTGTTGATCAGGATAGCGCCGGTGTCCTTGTCCCCCTCGATATCGAGGTGCGGAGTGCGTGCGTTGGAGCGTGTCGGTGCCTCGATTGTACCGTAGCCGACACCGCGCTCGTAGCCGTAGCGCGCTGCGAAGTCCGTGCTGTTGCTTCGGTCGTCACTCATCGGCCTCATCCTCCATTTCACGCGCCTTTTCAGCCATCGCCAGCAGGTTGTAGGCGAAGTCTTCGACTTCGTCGGCAGGCAGGGTGATGTTGCCCCCAAGCGCCGGCTCTCCGTTGATCTGCCCGTGCGTCAGTCCAAACGAGACGACGCCCGGATTGAGAAGCTCGTGGATGATGAGGTGGGACTGCTCTGTATCGATCCCCGCATCCCAATGCTCGAACCGAGCGAAAGCCGATCCCTCGCCGGTATACATCCAATCGTCGTATGCTGTGCTATCAGTCGAACTGTTCTCTTGGTCGTCGGTGTTATCCGACGGCGTCGTGTGTTTGCTCATGCTGGTTTGCTCCAGCACCGCGGTCGGGCCCTAACCCGGCCGTCCTTCCTACGAGATGATAAGACGGCAAGCGGTGCGTATCTCTCACTCACGCCGCGACCCACTTAGTTGTTTGCACTATTGCACACATTTGCATTGTCGCACACAATTAAGTGGGCATAGGTGCAAACACGGAAGTATGGGTGACGAGAACCCCCCGGCCGTAATGGGCCGGTATCGTGCAATCATGACCGAAACCGACCGCGAATACATCGCGGGCGGCGACGAGATCGAGGAAAACAAACGCCACCAGTCGATTACTCGCGTCCGGAAGCGGGTCGGTGATGAGCTCCCGAAGGACATCGAAGTCCTCGAAGAGCACCATCCCGATCTGCTCGACGAACTTCGAGCGGTCGTCTGTGGTGACAGTCCTGCTGACCTCACTTTCTCACCCCTCGGGAAGAAGAACATCAGCTACGGCCCGAGTCGCCGTGGAGATGCTGCCTTTGTCCTCCGTGTCGGCACTGAGGACGGCACTGTCGAGATCCACCTGGACGAGGAGGAAATGTACGGACTGTGGACCGAAGTCCAACACACCCCGTGGCCGGACGCGCCCGACGAGCGGGAAGAGGTTGGGGAGCTGCGGCGAAAACTCGTCGAGCGTGCGATGGGGGCAGACGCTGAGATGCTCCGGGACGCGCTCGATGGGATCGATCCACACTGGCAGGAGCGATGAGTGAGAGACAGGTACCTGACCCACCGAAGCGGGTTGAAGACTTGCTCGAAAAGGATATTCGTAAATACCTTTCAGAGTCTGATGAGGCTGTTTCGAGAGAGTACAGCCTCCAGAAACGAGACGGGACAGTTCGGTGTACTCTCATCAGAGAGGCCCGGAAAGAGAGCTCTCCGAAACAAGTCACGCAATGGTACGATCCGAAGCAGCGTATCACCATCATACCCCTCCCCAATCCAGATCAAGAAGATGATGACGAGTAATCCCGCGGAAGGGGGTCTTCGAGGCCGACCCCGTGGGGTCGCGGCTCAATGTATACGACCGACGCGATGTATGCACCTGGACCGTCGTCAGCAGCGCGCCGGGTGCATAGACTCGGCCCGTACCACCAGGTGGTCCGTCCCGATCACGGCGGCGACCGATGATCCCTTTATAATGAATCGGCACTCTCTCACTCCAGATCGACGCACCAGCACCCCCCGTGCATACTCACGTACTTAAAGAAACCAGCCATGACCAAACGAACGAGCCTCAAGCTGACCGATGAACGGAAGATCCTCTTCGACAAGGCGAGCGAGATCGTCGCCGACGGTCCAAACGACGACCCGCCACGCAGCGACGTGATCGACGCCGCGCTGACCCACCTGATCGAGAGTCAAGAGAATCTTCAGAACGTACGTGACCGCTACCCCCCGCAGGAGGTGAAAGACTGCTGCAACACGTCGGTGATCGGGCTGCGCTACCGGACGAGTATCGAGTCGAAGTGGCGCTGAAATAGGGAATTGTGTTCACGGCGCGTCCCGTTCAACTACCAGTTACACCAGGCCCACCGAGTGTTTTTACCCGATCCCGACCAATACTGAATTATGCCAAGCGGCCCCGACAACTCTCCCGGTCCGGACCCTTCTACCCTCGAAGCGGTTGATCACGTACCTGCTGGCATCAAGCCAATGAATCTCCGAGTGACGTACACAGAATCGAAGGTCAGCGATTATGTCGCGCTGACTCGTTCCAACAAGGTTCTCTGCATCGAACTCGGGCCACCACTATTCGGAATTGTGAAGAAAGCAGGGAAATACAACAGCCTCAAGAACGAGCTCAAAGATGCATTAGGAGCTCTCAGCGTCGGCGAAATAATCTCGCACTTCTCTGAGACGGTGATGAAGTACGTGCTGGATCTTGATCCTCATGCTTCAGTCCCGGGTACAGTTGGTATAGGGACTGCTGCATACCTTTTGAAGAAGTTGTGGGAGAGGGGGAAGCTGATGCTCGGCTACATTCACCACGCATCTATCGATGAACTCAGCAGTTGGATGGGGATGATTGAGGCAGCGAAAGAGAACGCAAATCTCACTGTGAGTTAGTTTCTCTCATCACATCTACCGCGCGTCGTCTTCAGCAATAGTGAAAGGGGCGATAGAAGCTATTTTCTGGACGCAAGAGTAGGGGTCGAGACCGGGAAGACACTCCTCCAGAGCCGAATCAAACGACTGGTTCGATAGCGACGTGGTTGTGCTTGAGCCGAATCAAACGACTGGTTCGATAGCGACGTGGTTGTGCTTGAGCCGCGGGGCCTTCGAGCGGCCGTCTTCGACATACTTGATGACGTCGATGCGGGCGAGCTTCTGGAGATCGCGGCTGACAACACCCTTGTCGTAGCCCAATTCATCAGCGAGGGCGCGGACCGAGTCGGGGTCGTGGTCTTTCAGGTGATCGAGGAGATCGAGGCGGCGCTCGTGGAAGATGTCCTCGGCGCGCTCCCGGGCAAGGACCAGCGTGTCCGGGAAGCCGTGATGCGTGAGCGCTTCCGAGAACGCAGCTCGGAACTCCAAGCGGTCATCAATGTCCGCTTCATCGCTATCGAAGTCGTTTGGATCAGGGACAGAGGGTGGGGCTTCTTCAAATTCTGGCATACTTCTCACTTCCTGACTGTTGTTATGATTGCAACGGTTAAGACTGTTTCGATAGTCTAAATGGCGTGGGTTTCAGTGATATTCAGCTAAGCGAGATTACTGTCGAAAGTTTTAAGTGGCAGCGCCTCGTTTTGTAAAACAGGAGCATCTCTGTTACGCCGGCCGGCGTTCTACCCATCTGCTATCTGAGTAGCGGCCTTCTGCGTCGTGAAATCACCAGCTTGAGAGCGGGGGCTGCGCTGGTGCGACGGGTGCGCGCGAGCAGTGACTCTCTGGTGAGTTGCATGAACACGAACACATACGCTACGATGACAGACGAACAGGTGATCAAAAATGGAGCGGCTTGACTACATCGACCTCGGGACCTACCGAGGAGACGAGTACTTCCTCGTCGGGTACGTTGAACCAGACCCCGACGACTTCGCAGACTTCGAGCCGGCAGAAGATGCCGAGAACTACGGGTGGTCTCTGGTCCAGAAAGCCGAGTCACCACTCGATGAAAACGACGAGATCGTGGGGATGGACACGCGCCACGATCAACCACATCTGGACAAGGAGTTCCTGCCCCACGACAGTGAAGAGGAGAAGAAGGTGTGGCTCGACGACAGTTATTCCTACCAGCGGATGCGCGACTACCTTCTACAGAACTGGCAGGGCTACGCCGATCTCCATATCTACTACAACGAGTAGTTCCCTTCGGGGATAGGGTTCGAGTACGACAAACGGCTTTACATCTGCTGATCAAAATAAACCGAGTGTCACTATATGGATTCTAAGCCTGGATAGTAGGCCCAATCTTAAGGATAGCCTTAATCCTGAGCTCTACAATTCTCGATCAATCTGGAGCTTTCGTCCTGCGCGTTCAGCGGCTGTCGAGTGCCGTTGTGCGAGGTTTTCGAGATGGCTTCGAATGCTTTCTGCTACGTCGACGTCGACGTCGTCGGACTGCCGAAGCTCCTTCCACACCGCATGCATGTCTTCACTGACTGCAATGCCGATCGTCTCTGTCTTCTTCCCTTCATTCAGTCCTTCGAGGAACTCGTCGAGATCGAAGTCGCCGACCGACTGTGTATCTGTATCCGATTCATCTGCATCGTCCATCGCTTCGTTGAACGGGTTCTCTGAACTCATTGTTAATCTTAAGATTAACCCTAAAGGTAAGTCTCTAACGTCTCTTCAGTGATCTCAACACTGCTGTCTTCGGCGTACTGGCGAGCGCCGGCACGGAAGCCGTGGTAACACTGCTGGCGGACGCTGCGGGGCGTTCCATCGCTTCGCTGCACGATACCTCGGATAGCATCGGCCCCGAACGGGTCAGCCGGGTAGCCGTCGTCGTACTCCTCTTCCCGCGCCCATGCGAGCCAGCGTGCGATCAGTTCCGAGGTCTCTTCGGGCCCGAACCGTTGGAGCGATCTGTTCTTCGCTACCAGACGCGAGGACAGTGTCTGTCGGAGTTCGTCGATACGGTCGGCTGCTGTGGGTGTCCCGAACAGGAAGAGGAGAAAGACCGGCTCGGTGTCGCCGAGGTCGCCGACGGATTGGAGCGCTGCGAGGAGTTGCTCGAACGTCCGGGTGTTCCGAGCGGCATCCTCCATCTGATCGACCTGGACGACACACGCGATGTTCTGTTTCTCCAGCTGCGCGGCGACGTCCTCGACGACCTGTCGCACGTCATCGGTGGCGTGAGGGTAGGTCTCGGGAACGTCGATCTCGTCGTAGCGGGCTAACTCATCGAGGAGGCGAGTGTAGAACCGGCGCGTCGTGATCGACTCGACTTCGCGGATGCGTGCGATGAAGAACTCGTCGCTGCGGGGGCCGTCCGCGAGTGCGTCGTAGACGAGGTCTCGAAAGTGCGTTTTGCCAGCTCCTCGCTTATCGATGATCGAGACGTGACCGGCTCGGTTCAACAGGTGGCTGGCTACCTCGTTCAGGAGGTCGTCGTTCGCTCGTACTGCGATCCCTGGATCCGGTAGGGTTTCAGCGGTGAACGGGATGCGCTCGGGGTCGATCCCGAGTTGATCCGCGTAGGCCCGCTGTGACTGTTCTGTATCGTCTAAGGCCTCGGTGAACGGGTCGGACATCAGTACTTCCTCTACTGGCCTATGATTAGGATTAGTCTTAAGATTAAGTCAGACAATCGGCAGACAGGCCGCTAACTCTATCCGTCACCCAAGATACACGACCGGCGTGGGAAACGACTGGCCGACTCTCGTCTGTGAGGAATGTGGCGAAGAGTACCAAGTTCGGCCGGACCGCGTTGACGACTCTCTGTACTGTAGCCCCGAATGTTTACACGAAGGACGGAAGCAACGCATCGAGGCGACGTGCCAACGATGTGGTGACACCTTCGAGGCGCGAGAGAGTCGGGAGAATCCCACCTACTGTTCTAAGGAATGTCAGCGAGCGAGTCAGCGAGAGGAGTGGAGCGAAGATGGAAACCCCCGTTGGGACGGCGGGCCAGTGACGGTCGAGTGTGAGGTCTGTGGCGACGCGTACGAGGTCGTTCCGGCGCGCGTTGAGGAAACGCGGTTCTGCTCTTACGAATGTCGCATCGAGGTGCTTAGGAAAAACTGGCGCAGCGACGGGAATCCGAGATGGGGCGGTGGGTTGGTCACAGTCGAATGTGAGCAGTGTGGCGACGAGTACGAAGTCGTTCCAGCTCGCGTTGAGGTAACGCGGTTCTGTTCGCGTCTGTGCTATCACGACTACCTGGCGACACAAACGGGGCAAGAAAATCCCAACTGGCAGGGTGGAGTCAATCTCTACCGCGCTCTCCGTAGCCAGTTCGGGGATCGGGCGTGGGATGCAATCCGAAAGCGAGAGATTGACGACGAGTGCCTTCTCTGTGGGAGCGAGATGGATCTGGAATTACATCACATCATTCCGCTCAAAGCAGGCGGGACGCACGGCGCCTGGAACCTGATGACGCTCTGTGTGAGGTGCCACGGCATCGTCGAACACTACACCCGCCAGCACGTCACGTTGCACTTGGTCCCGTCCACCTACCGGTAACCGGTAGGTTTGCGGGGGAGCACGGTAGGGTTGTCACGTCCTTCACCCGAGCAGTGGGGCGAGTGTGATCGACCACGACGCTGCGATGACGCACGCGACGTATGCAACCTTCGCCGTCCCGGCCGGCCCGATCACGCCCTCCTCGTCGCCGAGGAACTCACTGAACCGTGACTGGCCCGGTGCAGGTTCATCTTTTTGCTGTGCTGCCTCCAGGTAGGGATCGACTGTGTCACCCCGGTCGCCGTGCCGCTCGCCTTCGACGCGCCGAACGAACGCCCGGCGCTCCGAGGGGGTTGGTGGATCGCGTTCCGCTGCGAGTGAGGCGTACCGGGACGGGTCGTAGTCCACGTCGTTCGGTGGGTTCGCCGTCCGCGGGTTCATCACCGGGCCGCGCTCGAACGGATCAGCGCGCGATGTCGGGCTTGTCTCCCGCGGGTCGAACGGCTCGCCGGCGAAGGGGCGAGGATCCAGTGCGACAAAGTCGGTCGTGCCGAAGTCCAGCGGATCCTTTCCAACGGCGGCTCGCATCTTGTTCCCGAGCTGCGTCGGTGACTGTGCACGGTACGGGTTACTGTCCGAGTGGCGAATCCACCCGCCAGCGTCTCGGAGGGCTTTCGCGCCGATGTCGTTGTCAGCCCAAAAGGTGACTGCGGTCGAACGGAGGCCGTGCCACATGATGTCGCCGTCGTCGAGGAACCGGGCGTTCGGGAGGACGTGGTCTTTCATCGTCCGCTCGGTCCACTTGTAGTTCTCGTCGATGACAGTGTGCTCGCTGAAGAACGCCTCCAGCGCTGCGGTGACCCGACGAGACCAGTTGAACGGGACGATACGGGCACCCATCTCGCTCTTCGGTGAATACCGGCGTTGGTAGTGGAACTCCTCCACCGTGTCGGCCTCGATGTCGTCGCCGCCGTCGTCATCGTCGTCGGAATCGAAGTTCTCCTGCGAACGCTCCCAACAGTAGCCGCACCCGCATGGCTCGAAGGCAGGAATCCTGATGTACCCTTTCCGCCAGTTGATCCAGCCTTCATGGAGGTGCATGACCTCACTGATGCGCATTTTCAGCCGGCCGGTGCAGAGAATCATCACGACTGCGGCGAGTCGTCGGTACTGGTCGTCGATCTGGAGAGCCGCGCGGTACAGATCGAGGAACTGGACGCGATCGAGGGCGTCTTCCCGGGAATGTCGGTGGTCGGGCATACTGTATTTTTTACCGACGTATGTAAAGCAGTAAGCCCGGATTTGCTGACAGGTTCGTGTCGAAGTGGGTCAGCCAACTTCGACAAATAGGCGTCGAAGAAAAGGCAGAGAGATCGACAATCCGGGTGGAGTGGCGTCACCTGTGCTGAGAGGAACGCACCGCCAGTGACGGTACGGTCGTGCTGGTAATCGTTGATCCCTACTGTGAGTGGCTTCCCCCCACCGACCAACTGATGAGGCGAGCGTATCACCCTCCGGCCAACCGGATTCTTACAGCGCATACTGCGTTCGTTGACAGAGTTGGTACTGAATCTGGACGACCGGGCACCGGGTTGGCCGGTGACGGTTGAAGATCGAACGTGGGTTGGTCGGTGAGGGTGTCCAGGATCCGGGTCAGGTGAGCCTGTATTTCCGGTCGTCTTCCTGCTGGACAGTGCCCTGTTCGGCGAGGCGGGTGAGGCCCGACTCGACATCCGACGGTGACAGGCCCTCGATCTCTCCAGCCAACTGTCCGACGGTGACGGTGTCGTTGGTCTCGTAGTGGGTAGCGAGCCGGTTGTTGACGATAGCTTTCTTTCCTTCGAGGCCGGGCTCGTCTTCTTGGTCCTCAGTCTCGGGTTCCTCGATCTCTGTTCCGCCGTCAGAGGCGGCTTCCACTGTCGTGAACTCGGTGTCGGCGAGCTGGCCCTGGTCATCGTCGGGATCGTCGCCTTCGGTGTAGCCGACGCCCGATTGGATCGGCGTGACTTCTGTGGTGTTCCGCACGATCTCCAGTTGGAGCGTGCCGTCGTACGTACTCACCCGGGCGTCCTCGATCAGGAAGCACTCACCCGGTTCCAGTTTCCCGGCGGCGGTCGTGCCGAAGAAGTCCACAACGTCGATCGGGCCGGTCTCGTCTTTCACCGTCCCGGTCTCTGCCGGACCGCCAGCACCGATGACCTCATCAGAAGTCGGGCTCCAGTCAGTTACCTCGACGGTCACGCTCCGGTACGGGTTCCCGTCCGTGTCCAAGTCTTTGATCGCAGTAACGCGGTCTTCTAACCGCTGCTCGGTCGGCGCAGTCTCTTCTGCTTCTTCCTCTCCCGTCTCGACTTGGAACTGTTCAGGGGCATACTCCAGCCCGTCTGCTTCGAACGTCACGCCTTCCAGGGCACGCGGTCGGTTCCCATCGTCCTGCTCCGGGAGTCGGATCTCGGTGACGTTCAGTGTTGTCTGGCGTAACTGCTTCCAGAACGTCGATGCCGCCACCTTCGTGTAGTCGTTCCCGTTGCAGAAGTTGGTGTAGGCGTTGTAGATATCGTCCTTCGTGAGGCGACTTCCCTGCTCGTTCTTGAGGCAGTCCACGCGGAACGCCTTGATGTGGTCCGAGTACCGTTCGTAGAGTTCCAGCCGCTCCTCGTTGCTCTCGGGGAGCGAGACGTCTTTCTGCTCTCCAAGGCGATCGATGCCGGCGAGGGCGGCATTCAGCAGGCCACTCAGTTCTTCGTCTGTCGTCAGCGACTCGACGAGGCCGGACTCCGATTCCTTCTGATAGGGATCGTCTTCGTCGGGCTCGGACGTGTACTCGTACGGCAGGTGGATCGGGACGAGGCGACGTTTGATCGCCGTCGTCCGCTCGCCGAGGATCGGCGGACGGTTCGCGGCGAACATCATGGTCGCCCGGTTCGAGAAGTTGAACCCCTGCTCGCCTTTCGGTTCGACCCACGTCTCGCCACCACCGGTCAGGTCCTTGAGCATCCCCGGATCGTGGATCTTCTTCTGTGGGAGGTCCTCGCCGATGTTGGCCCACTTCCCGACGAGGCTCGATGCTGCGAACCGGTTGTCCGTGATCTTCTGAAGGCTGAGGCTCTCGACGTTCCGAGCGTCTCTGTCCGGGCCGTTCAGGAACGCTCGCACGATGTCGTACCACGTGGACTTCCCGTTGCTCCCCTCGCCGAAGAGTATCAGGAAGAGGTGCTTCCACTCGGTATCGTAGTCAGTCAGCAGCGTGTGGCCCAACACCTCCAGAAGTGTCCGGGCGTCGGCGTCCCGCTTCGTGATGTCACGCAGGAACCGAAGGATGCCTTCGGGAACCGCGGTCTCGTCGTACTCCACCGGGAGGTAGGTCGTGAACTGGTACTTCGGGTCGTGATCGAGCAGCGTCCTTTCGTCGACGTCGAGGACACCGTTCTTCACACACAGAAGGTTCGCATCGAACTCGCCGGCTTCAAGCTCTCTTCGTTCAACGGTCACCTCTTTCAGCCGGCCGATAATCTCCCGCTTCTCGTGTTGGCTGTAGTACTCTCCGAGGTTCCGGTCCAGTTCGCGGCCGATCAGGTACTTCGCAGTTGAGTCGTAGATCCCAAGATCTTCGTCGTAGACGTGTAGGTCCTCGGTGTCTTCCGGCGTGAGGAAGTGGTACTTCGACCGGAGGAGTTGGACCGCAGCGTAGCGGCCGTCGAACTGGTTGTTCTCGTAGATGTAGCGCACGCCGTCCCACGTCAGAACATCGTCCCCGCTGACCGATGGCTTCTGGCGTTTCGTCACGTCTTCCTCGTCGGTATCGATCCCGATGCGGTCTGCCCACACCGAGTTCAGCCACCCGAGTGCTTTCCGAGCGGCGACGAGTGGGAGGCCGTCGTGATCGTCCGGGACTTCGTCAACCGGGTAGGTAGTGTACTCGCCGGCGATGTGCCACAGCGCGGCGTCGGGGATGATCGACTCTTCGCCGAATTCTCCGTGCTCGCGCGCGTTGGACCACCACTCCCACGTCTGCCTGAACACGTCTTCGTCGTCCGAGTCGCCACCGTGATACGGGATCTCGCAGTCGCACGTCTCGTCCTCGTCGAGGATCCCGTAGTTCCGGAGCGTGCTGATCGCCGGCGGTGAGTACTGGTCCAGGTCGATCTTCTCGGCGAGGTGCTGGACTTGGTACTCGGTCTTCTCTTGATCCGGGTTATCCGGCGCGTAGTCGAGGAAGTGGCCGGTGACCGACTCGACGCTGTAGCCGGCGTAGAGGCCACACAGCGCGGTCAGCACGTTCACCTTGTGCGAGTTGGGGTGTTCATCCGGGCTGGCTTCCCGGAGCTGGAGGCCGCGGTGGTAGCACGTCGGCATTTCCTCGGGCGGCTCAACGTCCCGATCGATATCGTAGTCGCCCGCAGCGCGGTTGGTCGGTGAGAACTCCAGCAACGGCTCGCCGTCACACCGGACCCGCTCAGCAGCATCGGCCGGGTCGAGGACGTTCTTGATCGTCTCGTCTTGGATGATCTCGTACGGCGTATCGACGCCCGGGATCTCTGTGGGTGCGACGACGTGTTGACCGACGGCGCTTCCGCGGATGTCGATGTCCCACCCGAGGTCCTCGGTCATCTGGAAGTCCGACTCGTTGAGGTCCTGGTGTTGACCCTGGACGGTGAAGTAAAGGTGGAAGCCGCCGTTTTGGCTCTTCGTCAGGAGCGTATCGGCGGCGACATCCAGCCGGTTCACGTCGAAGTCGTCCGGTGCTTTGTGGACGTCAAGGTCGAAGATCAGCGTCGTCCGAGACATCGTCTCGGTGTCGTCGACGCCGACGATCGCCCACCAGTCGTCCGGCATCTGCTGAACCTCGTCGTGGGTGAAGACCTGCGAGGCCTCGTCGAAGTCCTGCCCGTACCCGCCCCACTTGTCCATCGGGCGCTTGTCCTCGGGACCGCGGGTGCGGATGTAGTAGAGGTCCTCGTAGTTGAGGGCGATCCTGTCGCTCATCGGGCACACCTCCGGTTACGTCCACCCTGTCCAACCGAATACTGGACCCCCCTGGACGTAGAGGTCTGGCGAGAGAGAGGCTGTAGCCTGTGCTTTCGGTGGGCTATTTTCCCACGTCCAACACGTCCAGGGTAAACACAGGGGTCTCGGAAACTAGACAAAAAGAAAAACGAAACCCGACCTCTGTTATCTGATAGAAAAGCCTCTACCCTGGACGTGTTGGACGTAGCCGTTCCACCCTCTGTAGATTGTCTTCTCATCGCCTCTCTGTCCGATCTGTACGTCCAGGGGGGTTGGACGTGCCCTGGACGTACCCTGGACGTGGCGAGGACGTCGTTGTTCGAAGCCGATGCCGCGGTCGTGATCGTGGTGGTGTGTTCGCTCATGGTCGTCGTTGCAGCTGCGAACACCCGACGCGTTTCAGCGCCGGCAGATCGAGCAAAAGACGCACCCGAAGCTACAGAGTAACGCTTAAGCCCATCTGCCGTGAAGAAACATCCACAGGAAGTGTGGTCGTCCCCGGCGAATCCCGCTGGCACGGGTTCGAGCCGGGGACGGTGTTTCTCCACAGGCGTTGATCGAATAGCCTGTCGTGTCTTCTTACCGGGTAGTACCAATTCCCTACTAATAAACGTACGCAAAATTAGGTCCTTTGTCTGACGCTGTTGGCCGGTCATGCGCGGAGTCCTCCCCACCAGCGGCCAGTCGCCCGATCGTAGAACTCGCGGACGCGCTGGTGCGTCTCGTCGATCGCCTCAACGACGATCTCCCCGCAGCGGCGACACTGCCAGGCGTTCGCTGCGCCGGCGTCGCGGAGCTGGCCGTCACAGTCAGGGCAGCCGTAGTCGGCGGTCATCGTTCGCCTTTCTCTACTTGCTGAAATTCTTGTTCTCCACATCGACTACACTGTCCGGGCCGGGTGAATTTCTGCATCTCACAGCTCACACACTCCCACCGATCGACAGTTTCGAGGATCGCCGGTATCTCTTGGACTGGAGTATTCTCGTCAGCCTCCCACAGAGCCCGTGCAGGCCCGTTTCGAGGGACATCCTTGCGCATACTCATGCGGCCGCCCTCCTATCGGTGGGGGTGTCGTTTCCCTCAGGCAATTGCTCTTCCGTAGGGTAAAAACACGTCAAGACGGCGCTGTCATCCGGATCAAAGACGTAGACGACGCCGCTATCAGGATGCATCCGTGTAGGTTCGGTGATGGCGGGGTCGTTGATTTCAACCGGTCGTGCCTCTCGGAATTCACGTTCGATGCGAGAGCGAGGAAACAGCTCGTTCCCGTCCACGCGTTCGAGCAACCGCTGCTGTGCATGAGAGGTGACGTGGACGTGCTCGATGAGCAGATCGTGATGCGCGCCCTCACAGGCCTCCAGATCGGTGTAGATTTCGGCGGCACTGGCGGGCGGGTCGTATTCGTCTGCTGTGTCCGGGGCGTTATTTTCCTTCATGGGTCGTTTGGCGCTCTGGTTGTATTTCAGCCGGGCAAGCGCGTGCAACGACCACGAAGAATTGTCCCTACCGGGTCTGCACAGGTCTTAATAGGACCATGTGCGAAGTATCCCGGTAGGAACGGCATCTCGTAGCCGTGCAACCGGCTTGGTGCGATGCTCGTTCCGTAATCCGGCTTCCTCACGTCCGCGCCCTGGCCTTCCAAACTGGTGCGCGGCACGAGTGCCGGTGTCTTCTGGAGTCAGTTATCTTCGATAGTGCTCCATATCCCCCTATTTGCCCTCGGGTTACAAATATCTACGGGACATAAAGAACCATTACAGGACACGAAAAGGTTTTCAGCATGGCACTTGATACAGATACTATGCCCGACCGTGGCCCGGAGAAGGCAGCGACACCACAGGAGATACTTGGGAAAATGGAGGTTTCAGATCTCCCTGTGTGGACTGCTTCCTCGCTCGCTGACGAGTTAAGTGTGAGCCGCCCGACGATACAAGATCGGCTTGAGGAAGTCAAGAAAGACCCCCGCGTACGCACGATGCAAGTGGGCAATACGAAGGCCTACTACGTAAGTGAGGAAGATCCGCGCCCCATCGAGGACCGTCACAAGGACAGCATCATCGAAGAGTTCACCGACGAATTCGTTGGATTACCGACGGCTCCTTGGACCGCTGTGCATCCGAATGACGGCCCTGCAGAGGCCGGGGACAAGGTTCAGATTCGTGTTGAGGGAGTACCCGGCCGTTGGCGTCAGCAGATGACACACACGTGGGATAGCCGCCGGGAAGAACTCATCTACGAGGAGACAAGCGACGACGAAACACAAGCACTCATCAGCGGTGAACTCTACGCGAAGCCGACGACACCGATTGAACACGAAAACTATCCCGACGACTACGATCTCGAACTGAACATCGGCGGAGAGTATCAGGAGGTCGAGGGCCGAAGTAGCCCGATTCTCCTCGTCGCAGGTGTGAAGAACTACTTAGTCAAACCGTGCAACGACGCGGTGTTTCTCAAAAACGTTAGCGTGGATTGGATGTCGCCGAAGGGCCACGGCCAGGAGCTGGAAACCTTCGAGATCACTCAGGAAATGATCGAGGGAGAGCAAGCAAGAGACGAAGCTGTGGAGGCCCGGGAAGAACACAAGCACGCCGCCTCCTCAGAAGATGCCGAGGTTGAGCAGCCGGGCATCGAGTTCGTGGAGATGATGTTGGATACCAGTGAAGCCGGGGAAGGTTGGCTGAAGAACATCATCGGCCTCGGCGCGATCTCCTTGGACGAAGACGCGGTGGAACTGCTGGTGGAGCACCCCAACTCACCAGTCGATTCTGAGGAAGAGCTCCAAGAACTCGTTGAAGAAGCGGCTGAGGACTGGAGAGGTGAACAAGAAGATGAGTAGCGACAACCGCGAGAACGGCCGCCGACACTTCGGGGATCGATTTGCTGAGCAGGTCGTCGATCCGGACGACTATAACCGGACACAGCGCTTCAAGGAGATCCACCAAGCCCGTCAGCGGGTGACCGAGTTCGTCAGCCAGATGGAGATGCCGAAAAGGGGCGGCGGGTCGTACAAACTGAGGGAAGCGACCCGTCTATCGAATCTTGTCTCGCTCTACATCATGGAGTTGGAACCGCTCATCGTACAGGGCGACATCGATGATACCGACCTCATTAGCGACAACCTCGCCTACGACTCGCTACTTGACTTTGCGTCCAGTATGGGGGTGAAGTCGGGGAATGATGAGTACGAACGAACTCTGAGCCCACAGGAGACGATGCACTACTTCTCAGCTGCAAATCGATTCTACGCCCGTATGGGTATGGATCTGGAGCTGGCAGAAGACGAGGGCGACGCCGGCTTCGATTACTCCGACATCTTGAATGAAGGGCCACCTGGTGAGGGCGAGAAGCCCGAGATCGAGGAGGTACAGGACGACTGATGAGCAAAGCTACCGAGGTCTCGGTGAACGAGCACATCACTGAGACGGAGTTCTGGAACACCCTGATGGAGGACGTCTACGGCATCCGGAAGGGTGGCGCGATCATCTTTCTCGATGCCGAAAACGCTCGAAAGGGCGTCGCTAAGACATCGGGAGCGGTTGCACTGGCTCGCCTGTTCGCCCGTGCGTTCCGGTACGACATCCAGTTCGAGGATCTCACGCTCTCGGGGACCGAGTACCTGCGCCGATACCAGGAGCACCCCGGCCAAGAGCAGCCGTCAGTGCTCGTCCTCGACGAGTTCGTGGGTGCGGGAGCAGGCGACAAGCGCCGAGCGATGGCTCAGCAGAACGTGGACTTCGGCCGTGCGTGGCAACTGCTTCGGACGAAGCGCGTCATCACAATTGCGACCCTTCCTGACTGGAACGAGGCCGACAAGCGCCTGAAGAAGCTTGCTGACTATCGTATCTGGTGCCGCGAGAAGCCGATCGGGACGTTCCAGCCGTACAAGGTTACTGTTCCGTTCAACTCTGACGGCGGGAGTGGCGTCCGGACAAAGGGCCTGAGCAAGGACGGTAACGGCGCACGTCGGATTCAGTTCCCGAACATGGACGCGCAGAACGATCCGTACTACAAGCACCTGAGCCAGAAGAAAGACGAACTCATCCACTCGGAGACGTGGGACGCCGACCACCTCCTCGATGATGAGGCCGAAGAGGTCAACGATCCCGATGTAGTGCGCCGGCGTGAAGCAATCAGGTACGCCATCCGGCTCTACGAACCTTGGAACGACGAGAACGACACCACCTACACAGACGTTGCAAAGGTCATTGAGGGCTACAAGAAGTCTTGGGTAGGTGACAGAATGAAGGAGTGGCGGGAGGGAGACCACCGCGAATTAGTCCCCGATCCAACGAAGAAATGAGTATCAAATCACCGTGGAAAATCCATAGGGTAGAACCGCAAGACAGCGGCCGGTCCAGACATTTCCACCACGGTCCCACAATTGGGTATATAGTACATACACGCATAGAGAATCAGCCAACCCATCTGGAAGCGACCAGCGCACCTACGCCAGCATGAACATGACTACAGAGATCCCCGAACCCGACGACGTCACTGAAGCACAGCTCGCTGAACATCTCGAAGGCCGACCGATTCGATATTCTCCCGACAAGGTCTGTAGCCGCTGCGACTCGAAGAACAGCCTGCGGATGAAGTACGAGGGTGCCGAGTTGGACGACCTCGTCGACGAGACCTTTGAGGAGCAGGAACGCATCCGCTTCACCGCCGTCTACGACCAACAGCCGTGGCTTCCCGGCCTGGAGTGGGGCGTGCGTGGACTGTTTCACGAACGGCATCCACAGCAGTCACAGGAAGAGATCGCCGCGGAGGAAGTCGCTCAGGCGATGGGGACAGCCACCCTTGTACGTGCGGAGGATGCAACGACGGTCCATCGCTCACCGGAAGATGAGTACGCCTACGATGATGAGCTAGTGCTGACCGATGTCAGCATTGAGTTCTACTCGCCGCCGAGCGAAGGCGAGGACACGACACCTACCGAACAGGAGGAGACGGTGATTGCCACAGAAATCGGCGATCGCCCCGACTGGCCTGAAGAAGAAAACGAGTGGCGAAAGCAACTCATCCGTAGCGCCAAGAAAGACGGAGATTGATCCTCCTCTTGTGTTGAATTCGCGCGGAACTCCCACCCTACCCTTCACTCGCCTCATTCAGCATTTGGCCATGCCTCCTTTGGATCGATGCCCTTCTGGTAAACCTCCGCAACAACCTCCCAATCTGCATCCGGTGGAGCGTATAGGAGGACGTACTGCACACTCCCTTTCTCGCGTTGATCGGCTGGACCACCATGTGTTTCTGAACTTTTCCTTCGATCTGTTTTCCGAGTTGGTACAGAGCGCTTGTCGTTTGTGGGCATGATTGGGCTCTCGAACGCGGCCGAGAGCGCCTATTGATACTCAGGGGTTTATCGCATCAACAGCCAAAGGAAGATATGTAGCAACCTTCCTTCCAGGTTCCCACCCTGGACGCTGTCTAACCGGATCAGGAGGTTCTTCCTCGCCTTTCCGGATGCCGCGTTCACCCGAGGCTGCAATGAGATCGCCAATGAATACTAAGCATCTTTCACCCCCGGTCCTGCCTGAGAACAGTGTGTGCAAGACTGCACATTCGCGCACCACTACGTTGCCTCTCGGTTGAAGCAGACGGCTCCTTATCGCCCTGTGAACGGATTCATGAGCGACCGATCAACGCGTTCGGACCACGTAGCGATGGAGTCCTTGTCGTCGCGCTGGCTGTTTGCATCGCCCTGCAGATCGAACCACGAATCTGGATCGGGATCAGGGCTGAAGCCGGGATCGGGATCAGGGTCGGGATCGGGGTCGGGATCGGGGGAGATTCCAAAGCCGAAGTCGGGAGTTATGGTCGTGTCGGTATCAGAGCCCGACTCCTCCCTCATCCAGGTGTCCGTAGTCGGCCTGGTGTCCTGATCCGTCGTCAGTCGCTCGTCGGGCGTCAGTCTAACATCAGGCCTGGAATTCGCGTCCGGGGTCACATCTGGCGAGATATCGAGTCGAGGCGATGTGAGATCATCAGACACCCCGGTATCGATTGGGCTGATAACTTGGCTATCAGCCGCTTCATCGACTCGCCCAACCACGTCTGTAGTTGTGCGCGTGTCGCTGTCTGGCCCGAGGCCAGTGTCGAGGACGCCATCCGACGCCAGCTCGGAATCCATCGAGCTGGTAACCTGTGACTGCTGAGCCTCGGTCTGTCGGGCAAGACCGCCACCGACCAGACCACCAGCCATAGAACCGAGACCCCCATCGGATGTTGTCGAAGCGGTTCCAAACTCGTACTGACTGCGTAGGTCTCCGCTCGGAGTCTCCTCACCGAGCCGGCGCTCAGCCATGTACTGCTCGAAGTTGTCAGACACCGACCCACCGCGAGCTGCGTCTGGATCACCGCGGCCACCGATGCCACCGCCGATATCATCTTGAGATGGGGTTCGATCACTGGTTGGGTCGATGCTGCGGCTGATATCTTCCGGATCGCCGAACTGGCGCGCCGGATCGTAGAGACGGCTGTCGGACATCCGGAATGGATCGTCGTCAGGAACACCGAGATCGTCTTGAACAGTATCCGTACTTGTGGATGATCGTTCCCCATCCGGAACGTCGCGGCGTTCAACTTTGAGACCGCCGAGTCCAACCCCCGGGCGGCTGCTCACATCTGTTTTTCCGGCCTCTCTTCCGAGCGTGTTCGCCAACGAATTCGAATCTGTCTTGCGGCCACGCCGATAGCCTGCCTGCAGTTCACTTGGTGCATCGGCAGCTCTGCGAACTCGCTTTCCGGGATCGAAGTCCGCTTTCGCCAGTACTGATCCAGTACGACCGGTGGCGAGTCGCGTTCCTTGAATCGCCTTTCCAGCGAGTGCGCCGATGCCGGCAGACGCCAGGACACTACCCACAAATCGATACGGCTGTTCCTTCACACTCTGTGATACTTCACCCGGAACACGTCCTGCGATATCGAGTGTAGACTGCCCGATAGCGTTCGCGTTCTCGGAGTCGAGGTTTGCCGCGACTTCAGTTCCAGTCTCCACAGCGCCAGCGCCCGCAAAGACATTCCCGAGGCCTGTGAGATCAGTCGTTGCTCCCCGCGCTACGTTCCCCGCAGCACCTTGGCCTTGTCCCGGATCGATGTAGTCGACAACGCTCTGCGTACCCTGTCCGAGTTCTTGGACACCATCTTGAAATGCGCGGGACGCTTGTGCGAGGCTCTGTTCCTCCTGCTCGTTGAGGAACCCGGCCTGAGGGTCGCCCTGATTCCGCACGACACCCACTGCTCGAACCTCTCCGTCCGGCCCCTCCCGGAACTGGACTTCGTTCGCGGAGATCCCCTCATTGGCGTTGGCGTAGCGCTGCCGGATCTCGTCGGTACTGAGGTCATCTGTATCGCCGCTGAACTCTGGTTGGTCCAGCTGTCGCGTCGTGACGCCTCCGGCAGTCGCATCATCGACAGCCTGCTGATCGAAGCCACCCGAATACGACTCGTCAATGGATCCCGCCCCCTGGTCCAGCACATTCGCTGCGAACCGGACTACGCTCGGGTCGTCAACCTCCGGATCCGGTCGGTTCGGGTCAGCATCCTGAATCGCGCCGCCAAAGGCGCGATCGAACGCCTCGTCGCCCTGCCCGGCAGCGGCGTCCCCGGCAGCGTCGAGATCGCCTTCTGCGAGTTCGTCAGCGGACCGCTGCAGGTCGTTCACACGACCGCCAACAAACTCGTCGGCCTCTCCGGCGAGGTTGTCGCCGGCGGAATCGAAGTCACCGGCAGCGGCGTCATCAACTGCCCGCCCAACAGCTTCGTCCGTGCTGCCAGCCAGATAGTCGGCGACCGGTGCGCTCTGCTGAACGACACCACTGGCCCCTTCGTCGAGGCCGCCCGCCATCGCGTCTGTGTATCCAGCCACATCGCCGCGTTGTAGCGCCTCGACCTCACGGTTGAACGCTTCGTCGACGCCGCCTGCGAGCGCGTCAGCAGCAGCCGCTGCGTCGCCACGCTCAGCGGCTGCGGCAGCCCGTCCGACCGCTTCGTCAGTCGAACCGAGCACCACATCGATACCGTCGCTCATGCGTTCGTCGGTCGTTCCGACGCTTCGGTCGGCGACCCCGGCGAACTCTTCGTAGGACGATCGTGCCAGGTCAACCGCTCCGGAAACCGTCTGATCTGCGTTGGCGATGTTCTCGTCGACGCCGGTGGCGTTGTCCACCGTCTGCACCACATCCTGTGCAGGACCGGGGAGCGAGTCCATGATGCCCGATCCGTCGGGACCTGTGGACTCTCCGGAGCGAGTCGTGTTGTTCGCTTGTTGGAGCTCCTGTGGTACTTCCGGCCTCGATGGACCAGTCGACGCACCGGAGCGCTGCATGTTGTTGGCCTGTTCGAGGTCCTGCGGTGCCTGTTCGAGCGAGTCCTGCGTGCCTTGACCAGTGTCACCATCAGCCTGTTCGATAGCAGACTGTCGCTGCTCGGCTTCGAACTTGCGCTCGCCAGCACCCGAGAGGCCCTCGATCGTGTCACGGGCGTTGCTCAGCTGGCGGTCGATCTCTTCCCGGCGCTCGAACGCCATCTTCTCTTGACCCTCCTGCCCGGTGCCCTCAATCGCCTCCTGAACTTCCTCACGATTGGCTTCGTTGAGCCGCGTGGCTGCCTTATCGGACAGTTCGTAGCCGCCACTCTCCGTTTCGACGAGGTCCGAGCCAGCGATGTCTGGGTTCTCCAGCGCCGAGTTGTTCGCCACCTGCTGTGACATGGCCTCTGCTGCCTGATTCCGCTGGATGTTTTCGAACACCTGTCTGGCCTCGCCGGTGAGCCGAAACCCACTCTCAGTAGACTGCACGTCACTCGCGCTGAAATCGGCTGGTCGAGCGTCCCCTTTCAGTTCGAAGCCAGAGCCAGTCAGTTGCACATCATCAGTAGTAGCGCTGTCTCGACTCGGAGTGTCGGACATCATCCGGGCACGCGTTTCGAACTGATCTGCGGCCTGTTCGCGCTGGAACTGATCAGTCGTGACGGTTCGGAAACTGCCGTCGTCAGTCTGTTCGACAGTGAAGTCTTCGCCCCGTTCCACATCTTTGCCCGTCTGCTCTTCGAGCGTGGATTCGGCAGCTTCGGCAGCCTGTTCACGCTGGAACTGGTCGGTGAACTGAACCTCTCCGCCGCTGATTTCGAGGTCCTCTTGCGAGACGTTGTCTTCCGTCTGCTCGTCGACGGCATCCACGATTGCGCTCCCGACCTGGTCATCTTCGCCGATCTCTTCGCGCACCTGTTCGTTGGCTGCGCCGTAGCGGTTCCGCTGGACGGTCGCAGCACGGTCGTAGATGTCTTCTTCACCGTCGTCGCTGTTTTGAGACTCCGCACCTCCATCCGGCGGCGACATAGGCGAGCTTGTAGCACTCGAACCGCCCCCTCCGCCTGACGAGGAACCAGTGGTCTCTGATCCAGAGTCGCTAGACGATGACGGCGGCATATCCGAGCCGCTGTTCGTCGACGATCCCGATCTACCGCTCGTGTTGGACGATCCCGAGCCGGAGCCCATATCTGGCGAGTCGGTTGGGTCATCGGGCGTGTCCGGCCGGTCGTAGTACTTCTCCATCGAGGTGCGCGAGTCCTGTTGCTGACTGTCCGACCCTGACATATCGTCCGTGTTGGTAGTCTCTGGCGGTGCAGGCGTCTCGGTACCTCCACTACCCGACGTAGTATCTTGGCCGCCACTGCTGTCAATCGAGGGCGGCGTATCCGATGATGTGTCTTCCGTTCCCGCCGAAGGGGTTGTATCACCATCACCGGTCGGGAGGTTGTCCCGGCCCCGCGGCCCTGGAGAAGTGCCGGCCGGGCTCGCTGTCGGGCTTTCCGGAGTGTCTTGGCCCACGTCGACGGGCTCCGTCTGTGGGTTCATCGGGTCGGATTCGGCATCGTCCCGAAGGCGTCTCGTGCTCGTGTCGCCACCTGTGTTACCAGTGGATCCGCTGCTGTCGCCGTTCGACTGGCTGCGATCAATCATGCCGGACGGATCACGGGAATACGACCGACCACTACTGCCCGAGTTTGAGGTACTACCCGACGAGGAGGTACTACTAGTGGTCTCGTTTGCGCCACCGCCAGAGTCACCGCTGGAACCACCCTCAGTGCTGCTTTGCGAATCCGTCGGATCGTCGGGCGTGTCTGGCCGGTCGTACCATCGCTCCATCGCTGTTCGGTTATCCTCCGCCATTGTTACCGTCCCTCCTCTTCGAACCGCCCTGAGCCGCAGGAGCGACCAATACGGCCGTCTCGATCACTCAGCTCGTCGGTGACCAGACCCGGCCGTTCGATGCTCTCTCTTCCAGACTTCTCCACGGATGCTGTAGGCCTCATATGCCGAAAAATACAGTCTAATAATCCTTTAAACGGTGACTACAGCACAACCCACCCGTAGAAGTCGGGCTCGGTGTCTATGCGACAAGCGGTGAGGGACTGATGTCCCACCCGTCCAACCGTAAAGCAATTCGAGTGCCCGCTCAGGGAATCGAACCCTGGCGCACGCGGTTTCTGCCCTCGGCGTCTTGACGGCCGAGATCATTCCGACCGTCGCCGGTGGTGGTCAGGGCGTTGGAGCGTACGCGCCGACAGCGAGCTCGTGGAGTCGAGACGAGTGAGAGGTCAGCGATCGTCGAGGACTGTCGCCACCGCGTCGATGGAGCCGACGGTAACGCCGCTGACCTGGTACTCGGTGAAGATCTCGCCGTCGTCAGTCCGGACGATCCGAGCAGTGACCCGGTCGGCCGCGCGGAGGTCGGTCTTCGACCCGTCAGGGGTAGGGGTTTCGTCAACGCGAGCGGCCGCGCTCGGGGTTTGCGCCGGGAGATCCGGCCGAATGCCTGCTTCACTCGCCATGCTGTTCTGCCTCCTGGAACCGCGCCGAGATCGCGGCCGCCTCGCTCACGCTGATCCCGTCGACGTCGTTCCAGTCCACTGCTTCGAGCGCGTCGAGGACATCGGCGACGGTCGTCATTCGAACTTCGGCACCTCCAAGGCCGCCTGGAGCTCGTCACGCAGTTCCTCCACCTCTGCCTCGGCGAGGGAAAGCTGGACCGAACCGAAGTCGCCGACCGAGAAGCGGATCGTCACGTCCTGTGGCGTCCTCGGCTCCCGGATCGGGATGATTGACACGTTGACGTCGTCATCTGTCCCGCCGCTGATCTCCAGATCTGCGAAGCCTGCATCTTCGACCTGGCCGGTGACGTCATCGAGCGGCGCGATATCTTCGTCGACGTAGTCAGAACTCGGCAGGTGGTCGCCGTCGATCTCGTCGCCGGTCTCGCTGGAGTCGTCGGCGGTGGCAGTGCCACCGACGCCCGTGAGCGTCGAGAGGGCAGCTGCCGCGCCGAGGATCTTCCGACGGGTGGCGTCGGCTCCTCGATCGAAGGCCGCGCTCTCTTGGTCGTCGTTACTCATCGTTTCCCCCTGCCCACTCGCAGTGGTCCTCAGCGGCGGCGAGAAGATCGTGAGCGAGGTCTTCGGCTTGCCGTGGCGTGAGCGTTGAGAGTACGCCGATCGTTAGGTCACCAGAGGCCGAGACTGCCGTCACGTCCAGTGTGACACCATCTCGGGTCGTGTTGATCAGGATAGCGCCGGTGTCCTTGTCCCCCTCGATATCGAGGTGCGGAGTGCGTGCGTTGGAGCGTGTCGGTGCCTCGATTGTACCGTAGCCGACACCGCGCTCGTAGCCGTAGCGCGCTGCGAAGTCCGTGCTGTTGCTTCGGTCGTCACTCATCGGCCTCATCCTCCATTTCACGCGCCTTTTCAGCCATCGCCAGCAGGTTGTAGGCGAAGTCTTCGACTTCGTCGGCAGGCAGGGTGATGTTGCCCCCAAGCGCCGGCTCTCCGTTGATCTGCCCGTGCGTCAGTCCAAACGAGACGACGCCCGGATTGAGAAGCTCGTGGATGATGAGGTGGGACTGCTCTGTATCGATCCCCGCATCCCAATGCTCGAACCGAGCGAAAGCCGATCCCTCGCCGGTATACATCCAATCGTCGTATGCTGTGCTATCAGTCGAACTGTTCTCTTGGTCGTCGGTGTTATCCGACGGCGTCGTGTGTTTGCTCATGCTGGTTTGCTCCAGCACCGCGGTCGGGCCCTAACCCGGCCGTCCTTCCTACGAGATGATAAGACGGCAAGCGGTGCGTATCTCTCACTCACGCCGCGACCCACTTAGTTGTTTGCACTATTGCACACATTTGCATTGTCGCACACAATTAAGTGGGCATAGGTGCAAACACGGAAGTATGGGTGACGAGAACCCCCCGGCCGTAATGGGCCGGTATCGTGCAATCATGACCGAAACCGACCGCGAATACATCGCGGGCGGCGACGAGATCGAGGAAAACAAACGCCACCAGTCGATTACTCGCGTCCGGAAGCGGGTCGGTGATGAGCTCCCGAAGGACATCGAAGTCCTCGAAGAGCACCATCCCGATCTGCTCGACGAACTTCGAGCGGTCGTCTGTGGTGACAGTCCTGCTGACCTCACTTTCTCACCCCTCGGGAAGAAGAACATCAGCTACGGCCCGAGTCGCCGTGGAGATGCTGCCTTTGTCCTCCGTGTCGGCACTGAGGACGGCACTGTCGAGATCCACCTGGACGAGGAGGAAATGTACGGACTGTGGACCGAAGTCCAACACACCCCGTGGCCGGACGCGCCCGACGAGCGGGAAGAGGTTGGGGAGCTGCGGCGAAAACTCGTCGAGCGTGCGATGGGGGCAGACGCTGAGATGCTCCGGGACGCGCTCGATGGGATCGATCCACACTGGCAGGAGCGATGAGTGAGAGACAGGTACCTGACCCACCGAAGCGGGTTGAAGACTTGCTCGAAAAGGATATTCGTAAATACCTTTCAGAGTCTGATGAGGCTGTTTCGAGAGAGTACAGCCTCCAGAAACGAGACGGGACAGTTCGGTGTACTCTCATCAGAGAGGCCCGGAAAGAGAGCTCTCCGAAACAAGTCACGCAATGGTACGATCCGAAGCAGCGTATCACCATCATACCCCTCCCCAATCCAGATCAAGAAGATGATGACGAGTAATCCCGCGGAAGGGGGTCTTCGAGGCCGACCCCGTGGGGTCGCGGCTCAATGTATACGACCGACGCGATGTATGCACCTGGACCGTCGTCAGCAGCGCGCCGGGTGCATAGACTCGGCCCGTACCACCAGGTGGTCCGTCCCGATCACGGCGGCGACCGATGATCCCTTTATAATGAATCGGCACTCTCTCACTCCAGATCGACGCACCAGCACCCCCCGTGCATACTCACGTACTTAAAGAAACCAGCCATGACCAAACGAACGAGCCTCAAGCTGACCGATGAACGGAAGATCCTCTTCGACAAGGCGAGCGAGATCGTCGCCGACGGTCCAAACGACGACCCGCCACGCAGCGACGTGATCGACGCCGCGCTGACCCACCTGATCGAGAGTCAAGAGAATCTTCAGAACGTACGTGACCGCTACCCCCCGCAGGAGGTGAAAGACTGCTGCAACACGTCGGTGATCGGGCTGCGCTACCGGACGAGTATCGAGTCGAAGTGGCGCTGAAATAGGGAATTGTGTTCACGGCGCGTCCCGTTCAACTACCAGTTACACCAGGCCCACCGAGTGTTTTTACCCGATCCCGACCAATACTGAATTATGCCAAGCGGCCCCGACAACTCTCCCGGTCCGGACCCTTCTACCCTCGAAGCGGTTGATCACGTACCTGCTGGCATCAAGCCAATGAATCTCCGAGTGACGTACACAGAATCGAAGGTCAGCGATTATGTCGCGCTGACTCGTTCCAACAAGGTTCTCTGCATCGAACTCGGGCCACCACTATTCGGAATTGTGAAGAAAGCAGGGAAATACAACAGCCTCAAGAACGAGCTCAAAGATGCATTAGGAGCTCTCAGCGTCGGCGAAATAATCTCGCACTTCTCTGAGACGGTGATGAAGTACGTGCTGGATCTTGATCCTCATGCTTCAGTCCCGGGTACAGTTGGTATAGGGACTGCTGCATACCTTTTGAAGAAGTTGTGGGAGAGGGGGAAGCTGATGCTCGGCTACATTCACCACGCATCTATCGATGAACTCAGCAGTTGGATGGGGATGATTGAGGCAGCGAAAGAGAACGCAAATCTCACTGTGAGTTAGTTTCTCTCATCACATCTACCGCGCGTCGTCTTCAGCAATAGTGAAAGGGGCGATAGAAGCTATTTTCTGGACGCAAGAGTAGGGGTCGAGACCGGGAAGACACTCCTCCAGAGCCGAATCAAACGACTGGTTCGATAGCGACGTGGTTGTGCTTGAGCCGAATCAAACGACTGGTTCGATAGCGACGTGGTTGTGCTTGAGCCGCGGGGCCTTCGAGCGGCCGTCTTCGACATACTTGATGACGTCGATGCGGGCGAGCTTCTGGAGATCGCGGCTGACAACACCCTTGTCGTAGCCCAATTCATCAGCGAGGGCGCGGACCGAGTCGGGGTCGTGGTCTTTCAGGTGATCGAGGAGATCGAGGCGGCGCTCGTGGAAGATGTCCTCGGCGCGCTCCCGGGCAAGGACCAGCGTGTCCGGGAAGCCGTGATGCGTGAGCGCTTCCGAGAACGCAGCTCGGAACTCCAAGCGGTCATCAATGTCCGCTTCATCGCTATCGAAGTCGTTTGGATCAGGGACAGAGGGTGGGGCTTCTTCAAATTCTGGCATACTTCTCACTTCCTGACTGTTGTTATGATTGCAACGGTTAAGACTGTTTCGATAGTCTAAATGGCGTGGGTTTCAGTGATATTCAGCTAAGCGAGATTACTGTCGAAAGTTTTAAGTGGCAGCGCCTCGTTTTGTAAAACAGGAGCATCTCTGTTACGCCGGCCGGCGTTCTACCCATCTGCTATCTGAGTAGCGGCCTTCTGCGTCGTGAAATCACCAGCTTGAGAGCGGGGGCTGCGCTGGTGCGACGGGTGCGCGCGAGCAGTGACTCTCTGGTGAGTTGCATGAACACGAACACATACGCTACGATGACAGACGAACAGGTGATCAAAAATGGAGCGGCTTGACTACATCGACCTCGGGACCTACCGAGGAGACGAGTACTTCCTCGTCGGGTACGTTGAACCAGACCCCGACGACTTCGCAGACTTCGAGCCGGCAGAAGATGCCGAGAACTACGGGTGGTCTCTGGTCCAGAAAGCCGAGTCACCACTCGATGAAAACGACGAGATCGTGGGGATGGACACGCGCCACGATCAACCACATCTGGACAAGGAGTTCCTGCCCCACGACAGTGAAGAGGAGAAGAAGGTGTGGCTCGACGACAGTTATTCCTACCAGCGGATGCGCGACTACCTTCTACAGAACTGGCAGGGCTACGCCGATCTCCATATCTACTACAACGAGTAGTTCCCTTCGGGGATAGGGTTCGAGTACGACAAACGGCTTTACATCTGCTGATCAAAATAAACCGAGTGTCACTATATGGATTCTAAGCCTGGATAGTAGGCCCAATCTTAAGGATAGCCTTAATCCTGAGCTCTACAATTCTCGATCAATCTGGAGCTTTCGTCCTGCGCGTTCAGCGGCTGTCGAGTGCCGTTGTGCGAGGTTTTCGAGATGGCTTCGAATGCTTTCTGCTACGTCGACGTCGACGTCGTCGGACTGCCGAAGCTCCTTCCACACCGCATGCATGTCTTCACTGACTGCAATGCCGATCGTCTCTGTCTTCTTCCCTTCATTCAGTCCTTCGAGGAACTCGTCGAGATCGAAGTCGCCGACCGACTGTGTATCTGTATCCGATTCATCTGCATCGTCCATCGCTTCGTTGAACGGGTTCTCTGAACTCATTGTTAATCTTAAGATTAACCCTAAAGGTAAGTCTCTAACGTCTCTTCAGTGATCTCAACACTGCTGTCTTCGGCGTACTGGCGAGCGCCGGCACGGAAGCCGTGGTAACACTGCTGGCGGACGCTGCGGGGCGTTCCATCGCTTCGCTGCACGATACCTCGGATAGCATCGGCCCCGAACGGGTCAGCCGGGTAGCCGTCGTCGTACTCCTCTTCCCGCGCCCATGCGAGCCAGCGTGCGATCAGTTCCGAGGTCTCTTCGGGCCCGAACCGTTGGAGCGATCTGTTCTTCGCTACCAGACGCGAGGACAGTGTCTGTCGGAGTTCGTCGATACGGTCGGCTGCTGTGGGTGTCCCGAACAGGAAGAGGAGAAAGACCGGCTCGGTGTCGCCGAGGTCGCCGACGGATTGGAGCGCTGCGAGGAGTTGCTCGAACGTCCGGGTGTTCCGAGCGGCATCCTCCATCTGATCGACCTGGACGACACACGCGATGTTCTGTTTCTCCAGCTGCGCGGCGACGTCCTCGACGACCTGTCGCACGTCATCGGTGGCGTGAGGGTAGGTCTCGGGAACGTCGATCTCGTCGTAGCGGGCTAACTCATCGAGGAGGCGAGTGTAGAACCGGCGCGTCGTGATCGACTCGACTTCGCGGATGCGTGCGATGAAGAACTCGTCGCTGCGGGGGCCGTCCGCGAGTGCGTCGTAGACGAGGTCTCGAAAGTGCGTTTTGCCAGCTCCTCGCTTATCGATGATCGAGACGTGACCGGCTCGGTTCAACAGGTGGCTGGCTACCTCGTTCAGGAGGTCGTCGTTCGCTCGTACTGCGATCCCTGGATCCGGTAGGGTTTCAGCGGTGAACGGGATGCGCTCGGGGTCGATCCCGAGTTGATCCGCGTAGGCCCGCTGTGACTGTTCTGTATCGTCTAAGGCCTCGGTGAACGGGTCGGACATCAGTACTTCCTCTACTGGCCTATGATTAGGATTAGTCTTAAGATTAAGTCAGACAATCGGCAGACAGGCCGCTAACTCTATCCGTCACCCAAGATACACGACCGGCGTGGGAAACGACTGGCCGACTCTCGTCTGTGAGGAATGTGGCGAAGAGTACCAAGTTCGGCCGGACCGCGTTGACGACTCTCTGTACTGTAGCCCCGAATGTTTACACGAAGGACGGAAGCAACGCATCGAGGCGACGTGCCAACGATGTGGTGACACCTTCGAGGCGCGAGAGAGTCGGGAGAATCCCACCTACTGTTCTAAGGAATGTCAGCGAGCGAGTCAGCGAGAGGAGTGGAGCGAAGATGGAAACCCCCGTTGGGACGGCGGGCCAGTGACGGTCGAGTGTGAGGTCTGTGGCGACGCGTACGAGGTCGTTCCGGCGCGCGTTGAGGAAACGCGGTTCTGCTCTTACGAATGTCGCATCGAGGTGCTTAGGAAAAACTGGCGCAGCGACGGGAATCCGAGATGGGGCGGTGGGTTGGTCACAGTCGAATGTGAGCAGTGTGGCGACGAGTACGAAGTCGTTCCAGCTCGCGTTGAGGTAACGCGGTTCTGTTCGCGTCTGTGCTATCACGACTACCTGGCGACACAAACGGGGCAAGAAAATCCCAACTGGCAGGGTGGAGTCAATCTCTACCGCGCTCTCCGTAGCCAGTTCGGGGATCGGGCGTGGGATGCAATCCGAAAGCGAGAGATTGACGACGAGTGCCTTCTCTGTGGGAGCGAGATGGATCTGGAATTACATCACATCATTCCGCTCAAAGCAGGCGGGACGCACGGCGCCTGGAACCTGATGACGCTCTGTGTGAGGTGCCACGGCATCGTCGAACACTACACCCGCCAGCACGTCACGTTGCACTTGGTCCCGTCCACCTACCGGTAACCGGTAGGTTTGCGGGGGAGCACGGTAGGGTTGTCACGTCCTTCACCCGAGCAGTGGGGCGAGTGTGATCGACCACGACGCTGCGATGACGCACGCGACGTATGCAACCTTCGCCGTCCCGGCCGGCCCGATCACGCCCTCCTCGTCGCCGAGGAACTCACTGAACCGTGACTGGCCCGGTGCAGGTTCATCTTTTTGCTGTGCTGCCTCCAGGTAGGGATCGACTGTGTCACCCCGGTCGCCGTGCCGCTCGCCTTCGACGCGCCGAACGAACGCCCGGCGCTCCGAGGGGGTTGGTGGATCGCGTTCCGCTGCGAGTGAGGCGTACCGGGACGGGTCGTAGTCCACGTCGTTCGGTGGGTTCGCCGTCCGCGGGTTCATCACCGGGCCGCGCTCGAACGGATCAGCGCGCGATGTCGGGCTTGTCTCCCGCGGGTCGAACGGCTCGCCGGCGAAGGGGCGAGGATCCAGTGCGACAAAGTCGGTCGTGCCGAAGTCCAGCGGATCCTTTCCAACGGCGGCTCGCATCTTGTTCCCGAGCTGCGTCGGTGACTGTGCACGGTACGGGTTACTGTCCGAGTGGCGAATCCACCCGCCAGCGTCTCGGAGGGCTTTCGCGCCGATGTCGTTGTCAGCCCAAAAGGTGACTGCGGTCGAACGGAGGCCGTGCCACATGATGTCGCCGTCGTCGAGGAACCGGGCGTTCGGGAGGACGTGGTCTTTCATCGTCCGCTCGGTCCACTTGTAGTTCTCGTCGATGACAGTGTGCTCGCTGAAGAACGCCTCCAGCGCTGCGGTGACCCGACGAGACCAGTTGAACGGGACGATACGGGCACCCATCTCGCTCTTCGGTGAATACCGGCGTTGGTAGTGGAACTCCTCCACCGTGTCGGCCTCGATGTCGTCGCCGCCGTCGTCATCGTCGTCGGAATCGAAGTTCTCCTGCGAACGCTCCCAACAGTAGCCGCACCCGCATGGCTCGAAGGCAGGAATCCTGATGTACCCTTTCCGCCAGTTGATCCAGCCTTCATGGAGGTGCATGACCTCACTGATGCGCATTTTCAGCCGGCCGGTGCAGAGAATCATCACGACTGCGGCGAGTCGTCGGTACTGGTCGTCGATCTGGAGAGCCGCGCGGTACAGATCGAGGAACTGGACGCGATCGAGGGCGTCTTCCCGGGAATGTCGGTGGTCGGGCATACTGTATTTTTTACCGACGTATGTAAAGCAGTAAGCCCGGATTTGCTGACAGGTTCGTGTCGAAGTGGGTCAGCCAACTTCGACAAATAGGCGTCGAAGAAAAGGCAGAGAGATCGACAATCCGGGTGGAGTGGCGTCACCTGTGCTGAGAGGAACGCACCGCCAGTGACGGTACGGTCGTGCTGGTAATCGTTGATCCCTACTGTGAGTGGCTTCCCCCCACCGACCAACTGATGAGGCGAGCGTATCACCCTCCGGCCAACCGGATTCTTACAGCGCATACTGCGTTCGTTGACAGAGTTGGTACTGAATCTGGACGACCGGGCACCGGGTTGGCCGGTGACGGTTGAAGATCGAACGTGGGTTGGTCGGTGAGGGTGTCCAGGATCCGGGTCAGGTGAGCCTGTATTTCCGGTCGTCTTCCTGCTGGACAGTGCCCTGTTCGGCGAGGCGGGTGAGGCCCGACTCGACATCCGACGGTGACAGGCCCTCGATCTCTCCAGCCAACTGTCCGACGGTGACGGTGTCGTTGGTCTCGTAGTGGGTAGCGAGCCGGTTGTTGACGATAGCTTTCTTTCCTTCGAGGCCGGGCTCGTCTTCTTGGTCCTCAGTCTCGGGTTCCTCGATCTCTGTTCCGCCGTCAGAGGCGGCTTCCACTGTCGTGAACTCGGTGTCGGCGAGCTGGCCCTGGTCATCGTCGGGATCGTCGCCTTCGGTGTAGCCGACGCCCGATTGGATCGGCGTGACTTCTGTGGTGTTCCGCACGATCTCCAGTTGGAGCGTGCCGTCGTACGTACTCACCCGGGCGTCCTCGATCAGGAAGCACTCACCCGGTTCCAGTTTCCCGGCGGCGGTCGTGCCGAAGAAGTCCACAACGTCGATCGGGCCGGTCTCGTCTTTCACCGTCCCGGTCTCTGCCGGACCGCCAGCACCGATGACCTCATCAGAAGTCGGGCTCCAGTCAGTTACCTCGACGGTCACGCTCCGGTACGGGTTCCCGTCCGTGTCCAAGTCTTTGATCGCAGTAACGCGGTCTTCTAACCGCTGCTCGGTCGGCGCAGTCTCTTCTGCTTCTTCCTCTCCCGTCTCGACTTGGAACTGTTCAGGGGCATACTCCAGCCCGTCTGCTTCGAACGTCACGCCTTCCAGGGCACGCGGTCGGTTCCCATCGTCCTGCTCCGGGAGTCGGATCTCGGTGACGTTCAGTGTTGTCTGGCGTAACTGCTTCCAGAACGTCGATGCCGCCACCTTCGTGTAGTCGTTCCCGTTGCAGAAGTTGGTGTAGGCGTTGTAGATATCGTCCTTCGTGAGGCGACTTCCCTGCTCGTTCTTGAGGCAGTCCACGCGGAACGCCTTGATGTGGTCCGAGTACCGTTCGTAGAGTTCCAGCCGCTCCTCGTTGCTCTCGGGGAGCGAGACGTCTTTCTGCTCTCCAAGGCGATCGATGCCGGCGAGGGCGGCATTCAGCAGGCCACTCAGTTCTTCGTCTGTCGTCAGCGACTCGACGAGGCCGGACTCCGATTCCTTCTGATAGGGATCGTCTTCGTCGGGCTCGGACGTGTACTCGTACGGCAGGTGGATCGGGACGAGGCGACGTTTGATCGCCGTCGTCCGCTCGCCGAGGATCGGCGGACGGTTCGCGGCGAACATCATGGTCGCCCGGTTCGAGAAGTTGAACCCCTGCTCGCCTTTCGGTTCGACCCACGTCTCGCCACCACCGGTCAGGTCCTTGAGCATCCCCGGATCGTGGATCTTCTTCTGTGGGAGGTCCTCGCCGATGTTGGCCCACTTCCCGACGAGGCTCGATGCTGCGAACCGGTTGTCCGTGATCTTCTGAAGGCTGAGGCTCTCGACGTTCCGAGCGTCTCTGTCCGGGCCGTTCAGGAACGCTCGCACGATGTCGTACCACGTGGACTTCCCGTTGCTCCCCTCGCCGAAGAGTATCAGGAAGAGGTGCTTCCACTCGGTATCGTAGTCAGTCAGCAGCGTGTGGCCCAACACCTCCAGAAGTGTCCGGGCGTCGGCGTCCCGCTTCGTGATGTCACGCAGGAACCGAAGGATGCCTTCGGGAACCGCGGTCTCGTCGTACTCCACCGGGAGGTAGGTCGTGAACTGGTACTTCGGGTCGTGATCGAGCAGCGTCCTTTCGTCGACGTCGAGGACACCGTTCTTCACACACAGAAGGTTCGCATCGAACTCGCCGGCTTCAAGCTCTCTTCGTTCAACGGTCACCTCTTTCAGCCGGCCGATAATCTCCCGCTTCTCGTGTTGGCTGTAGTACTCTCCGAGGTTCCGGTCCAGTTCGCGGCCGATCAGGTACTTCGCAGTTGAGTCGTAGATCCCAAGATCTTCGTCGTAGACGTGTAGGTCCTCGGTGTCTTCCGGCGTGAGGAAGTGGTACTTCGACCGGAGGAGTTGGACCGCAGCGTAGCGGCCGTCGAACTGGTTGTTCTCGTAGATGTAGCGCACGCCGTCCCACGTCAGAACATCGTCCCCGCTGACCGATGGCTTCTGGCGTTTCGTCACGTCTTCCTCGTCGGTATCGATCCCGATGCGGTCTGCCCACACCGAGTTCAGCCACCCGAGTGCTTTCCGAGCGGCGACGAGTGGGAGGCCGTCGTGATCGTCCGGGACTTCGTCAACCGGGTAGGTAGTGTACTCGCCGGCGATGTGCCACAGCGCGGCGTCGGGGATGATCGACTCTTCGCCGAATTCTCCGTGCTCGCGCGCGTTGGACCACCACTCCCACGTCTGCCTGAACACGTCTTCGTCGTCCGAGTCGCCACCGTGATACGGGATCTCGCAGTCGCACGTCTCGTCCTCGTCGAGGATCCCGTAGTTCCGGAGCGTGCTGATCGCCGGCGGTGAGTACTGGTCCAGGTCGATCTTCTCGGCGAGGTGCTGGACTTGGTACTCGGTCTTCTCTTGATCCGGGTTATCCGGCGCGTAGTCGAGGAAGTGGCCGGTGACCGACTCGACGCTGTAGCCGGCGTAGAGGCCACACAGCGCGGTCAGCACGTTCACCTTGTGCGAGTTGGGGTGTTCATCCGGGCTGGCTTCCCGGAGCTGGAGGCCGCGGTGGTAGCACGTCGGCATTTCCTCGGGCGGCTCAACGTCCCGATCGATATCGTAGTCGCCCGCAGCGCGGTTGGTCGGTGAGAACTCCAGCAACGGCTCGCCGTCACACCGGACCCGCTCAGCAGCATCGGCCGGGTCGAGGACGTTCTTGATCGTCTCGTCTTGGATGATCTCGTACGGCGTATCGACGCCCGGGATCTCTGTGGGTGCGACGACGTGTTGACCGACGGCGCTTCCGCGGATGTCGATGTCCCACCCGAGGTCCTCGGTCATCTGGAAGTCCGACTCGTTGAGGTCCTGGTGTTGACCCTGGACGGTGAAGTAAAGGTGGAAGCCGCCGTTTTGGCTCTTCGTCAGGAGCGTATCGGCGGCGACATCCAGCCGGTTCACGTCGAAGTCGTCCGGTGCTTTGTGGACGTCAAGGTCGAAGATCAGCGTCGTCCGAGACATCGTCTCGGTGTCGTCGACGCCGACGATCGCCCACCAGTCGTCCGGCATCTGCTGAACCTCGTCGTGGGTGAAGACCTGCGAGGCCTCGTCGAAGTCCTGCCCGTACCCGCCCCACTTGTCCATCGGGCGCTTGTCCTCGGGACCGCGGGTGCGGATGTAGTAGAGGTCCTCGTAGTTGAGGGCGATCCTGTCGCTCATCGGGCACACCTCCGGTTACGTCCACCCTGTCCAACCGAATACTGGACCCCCCTGGACGTAGAGGTCTGGCGAGAGAGAGGCTGTAGCCTGTGCTTTCGGTGGGCTATTTTCCCACGTCCAACACGTCCAGGGTAAACACAGGGGTCTCGGAAACTAGACAAAAAGAAAAACGAAACCCGACCTCTGTTATCTGATAGAAAAGCCTCTACCCTGGACGTGTTGGACGTAGCCGTTCCACCCTCTGTAGATTGTCTTCTCATCGCCTCTCTGTCCGATCTGTACGTCCAGGGGGGTTGGACGTGCCCTGGACGTACCCTGGACGTGGCGAGGACGTCGTTGTTCGAAGCCGATGCCGCGGTCGTGATCGTGGTGGTGTGTTCGCTCATGGTCGTCGTTGCAGCTGCGAACACCCGACGCGTTTCAGCGCCGGCAGATCGAGCAAAAGACGCACCCGAAGCTACAGAGTAACGCTTAAGCCCATCTGCCGTGAAGAAACATCCACAGGAAGTGTGGTCGTCCCCGGCGAATCCCGCTGGCACGGGTTCGAGCCGGGGACGGTGTTTCTCCACAGGCGTTGATCGAATAGCCTGTCGTGTCTTCTTACCGGGTAGTACCAATTCCCTACTAATAAACGTACGCAAAATTAGGTCCTTTGTCTGACGCTGTTGGCCGGTCATGCGCGGAGTCCTCCCCACCAGCGGCCAGTCGCCCGATCGTAGAACTCGCGGACGCGCTGGTGCGTCTCGTCGATCGCCTCAACGACGATCTCCCCGCAGCGGCGACACTGCCAGGCGTTCGCTGCGCCGGCGTCGCGGAGCTGGCCGTCACAGTCAGGGCAGCCGTAGTCGGCGGTCATCGTTCGCCTTTCTCTACTTGCTGAAATTCTTGTTCTCCACATCGACTACACTGTCCGGGCCGGGTGAATTTCTGCATCTCACAGCTCACACACTCCCACCGATCGACAGTTTCGAGGATCGCCGGTATCTCTTGGACTGGAGTATTCTCGTCAGCCTCCCACAGAGCCCGTGCAGGCCCGTTTCGAGGGACATCCTTGCGCATACTCATGCGGCCGCCCTCCTATCGGTGGGGGTGTCGTTTCCCTCAGGCAATTGCTCTTCCGTAGGGTAAAAACACGTCAAGACGGCGCTGTCATCCGGATCAAAGACGTAGACGACGCCGCTATCAGGATGCATCCGTGTAGGTTCGGTGATGGCGGGGTCGTTGATTTCAACCGGTCGTGCCTCTCGGAATTCACGTTCGATGCGAGAGCGAGGAAACAGCTCGTTCCCGTCCACGCGTTCGAGCAACCGCTGCTGTGCATGAGAGGTGACGTGGACGTGCTCGATGAGCAGATCGTGATGCGCGCCCTCACAGGCCTCCAGATCGGTGTAGATTTCGGCGGCACTGGCGGGCGGGTCGTATTCGTCTGCTGTGTCCGGGGCGTTATTTTCCTTCATGGGTCGTTTGGCGCTCTGGTTGTATTTCAGCCGGGCAAGCGCGTGCAACGACCACGAAGAATTGTCCCTACCGGGTCTGCACAGGTCTTAATAGGACCATGTGCGAAGTATCCCGGTAGGAACGGCATCTCGTAGCCGTGCAACCGGCTTGGTGCGATGCTCGTTCCGTAATCCGGCTTCCTCACGTCCGCGCCCTGGCCTTCCAAACTGGTGCGCGGCACGAGTGCCGGTGTCTTCTGGAGTCAGTTATCTTCGATAGTGCTCCATATCCCCCTATTTGCCCTCGGGTTACAAATATCTACGGGACATAAAGAACCATTACAGGACACGAAAAGGTTTTCAGCATGGCACTTGATACAGATACTATGCCCGACCGTGGCCCGGAGAAGGCAGCGACACCACAGGAGATACTTGGGAAAATGGAGGTTTCAGATCTCCCTGTGTGGACTGCTTCCTCGCTCGCTGACGAGTTAAGTGTGAGCCGCCCGACGATACAAGATCGGCTTGAGGAAGTCAAGAAAGACCCCCGCGTACGCACGATGCAAGTGGGCAATACGAAGGCCTACTACGTAAGTGAGGAAGATCCGCGCCCCATCGAGGACCGTCACAAGGACAGCATCATCGAAGAGTTCACCGACGAATTCGTTGGATTACCGACGGCTCCTTGGACCGCTGTGCATCCGAATGACGGCCCTGCAGAGGCCGGGGACAAGGTTCAGATTCGTGTTGAGGGAGTACCCGGCCGTTGGCGTCAGCAGATGACACACACGTGGGATAGCCGCCGGGAAGAACTCATCTACGAGGAGACAAGCGACGACGAAACACAAGCACTCATCAGCGGTGAACTCTACGCGAAGCCGACGACACCGATTGAACACGAAAACTATCCCGACGACTACGATCTCGAACTGAACATCGGCGGAGAGTATCAGGAGGTCGAGGGCCGAAGTAGCCCGATTCTCCTCGTCGCAGGTGTGAAGAACTACTTAGTCAAACCGTGCAACGACGCGGTGTTTCTCAAAAACGTTAGCGTGGATTGGATGTCGCCGAAGGGCCACGGCCAGGAGCTGGAAACCTTCGAGATCACTCAGGAAATGATCGAGGGAGAGCAAGCAAGAGACGAAGCTGTGGAGGCCCGGGAAGAACACAAGCACGCCGCCTCCTCAGAAGATGCCGAGGTTGAGCAGCCGGGCATCGAGTTCGTGGAGATGATGTTGGATACCAGTGAAGCCGGGGAAGGTTGGCTGAAGAACATCATCGGCCTCGGCGCGATCTCCTTGGACGAAGACGCGGTGGAACTGCTGGTGGAGCACCCCAACTCACCAGTCGATTCTGAGGAAGAGCTCCAAGAACTCGTTGAAGAAGCGGCTGAGGACTGGAGAGGTGAACAAGAAGATGAGTAGCGACAACCGCGAGAACGGCCGCCGACACTTCGGGGATCGATTTGCTGAGCAGGTCGTCGATCCGGACGACTATAACCGGACACAGCGCTTCAAGGAGATCCACCAAGCCCGTCAGCGGGTGACCGAGTTCGTCAGCCAGATGGAGATGCCGAAAAGGGGCGGCGGGTCGTACAAACTGAGGGAAGCGACCCGTCTATCGAATCTTGTCTCGCTCTACATCATGGAGTTGGAACCGCTCATCGTACAGGGCGACATCGATGATACCGACCTCATTAGCGACAACCTCGCCTACGACTCGCTACTTGACTTTGCGTCCAGTATGGGGGTGAAGTCGGGGAATGATGAGTACGAACGAACTCTGAGCCCACAGGAGACGATGCACTACTTCTCAGCTGCAAATCGATTCTACGCCCGTATGGGTATGGATCTGGAGCTGGCAGAAGACGAGGGCGACGCCGGCTTCGATTACTCCGACATCTTGAATGAAGGGCCACCTGGTGAGGGCGAGAAGCCCGAGATCGAGGAGGTACAGGACGACTGATGAGCAAAGCTACCGAGGTCTCGGTGAACGAGCACATCACTGAGACGGAGTTCTGGAACACCCTGATGGAGGACGTCTACGGCATCCGGAAGGGTGGCGCGATCATCTTTCTCGATGCCGAAAACGCTCGAAAGGGCGTCGCTAAGACATCGGGAGCGGTTGCACTGGCTCGCCTGTTCGCCCGTGCGTTCCGGTACGACATCCAGTTCGAGGATCTCACGCTCTCGGGGACCGAGTACCTGCGCCGATACCAGGAGCACCCCGGCCAAGAGCAGCCGTCAGTGCTCGTCCTCGACGAGTTCGTGGGTGCGGGAGCAGGCGACAAGCGCCGAGCGATGGCTCAGCAGAACGTGGACTTCGGCCGTGCGTGGCAACTGCTTCGGACGAAGCGCGTCATCACAATTGCGACCCTTCCTGACTGGAACGAGGCCGACAAGCGCCTGAAGAAGCTTGCTGACTATCGTATCTGGTGCCGCGAGAAGCCGATCGGGACGTTCCAGCCGTACAAGGTTACTGTTCCGTTCAACTCTGACGGCGGGAGTGGCGTCCGGACAAAGGGCCTGAGCAAGGACGGTAACGGCGCACGTCGGATTCAGTTCCCGAACATGGACGCGCAGAACGATCCGTACTACAAGCACCTGAGCCAGAAGAAAGACGAACTCATCCACTCGGAGACGTGGGACGCCGACCACCTCCTCGATGATGAGGCCGAAGAGGTCAACGATCCCGATGTAGTGCGCCGGCGTGAAGCAATCAGGTACGCCATCCGGCTCTACGAACCTTGGAACGACGAGAACGACACCACCTACACAGACGTTGCAAAGGTCATTGAGGGCTACAAGAAGTCTTGGGTAGGTGACAGAATGAAGGAGTGGCGGGAGGGAGACCACCGCGAATTAGTCCCCGATCCAACGAAGAAATGAGTATCAAATCACCGTGGAAAATCCATAGGGTAGAACCGCAAGACAGCGGCCGGTCCAGACATTTCCACCACGGTCCCACAATTGGGTATATAGTACATACACGCATAGAGAATCAGCCAACCCATCTGGAAGCGACCAGCGCACCTACGCCAGCATGAACATGACTACAGAGATCCCCGAACCCGACGACGTCACTGAAGCACAGCTCGCTGAACATCTCGAAGGCCGACCGATTCGATATTCTCCCGACAAGGTCTGTAGCCGCTGCGACTCGAAGAACAGCCTGCGGATGAAGTACGAGGGTGCCGAGTTGGACGACCTCGTCGACGAGACCTTTGAGGAGCAGGAACGCATCCGCTTCACCGCCGTCTACGACCAACAGCCGTGGCTTCCCGGCCTGGAGTGGGGCGTGCGTGGACTGTTTCACGAACGGCATCCACAGCAGTCACAGGAAGAGATCGCCGCGGAGGAAGTCGCTCAGGCGATGGGGACAGCCACCCTTGTACGTGCGGAGGATGCAACGACGGTCCATCGCTCACCGGAAGATGAGTACGCCTACGATGATGAGCTAGTGCTGACCGATGTCAGCATTGAGTTCTACTCGCCGCCGAGCGAAGGCGAGGACACGACACCTACCGAACAGGAGGAGACGGTGATTGCCACAGAAATCGGCGATCGCCCCGACTGGCCTGAAGAAGAAAACGAGTGGCGAAAGCAACTCATCCGTAGCGCCAAGAAAGACGGAGATTGATCCTCCTCTTGTGTTGAATTCGCGCGGAACTCCCACCCTACCCTTCACTCGCCTCATTCAGCATTTGGCCATGCCTCCTTTGGATCGATGCCCTTCTGGTAAACCTCCGCAACAACCTCCCAATCTGCATCCGGTGGAGCGTATAGGAGGACGTACTGCACACTCCCTTTCTCGCGTTGATCGGCTGGACCACCATGTGTTTCTGAACTTTTCCTTCGATCTGTTTTCCGAGTTGGTACAGAGCGCTTGTCGTTTGTGGGCATGATTGGGCTCTCGAACGCGGCCGAGAGCGCCTATTGATACTCAGGGGTTTATCGCATCAACAGCCAAAGGAAGATATGTAGCAACCTTCCTTCCAGGTTCCCACCCTGGACGCTGTCTAACCGGATCAGGAGGTTCTTCCTCGCCTTTCCGGATGCCGCGTTCACCCGAGGCTGCAATGAGATCGCCAATGAATACTAAGCATCTTTCACCCCCGGTCCTGCCTGAGAACAGTGTGTGCAAGACTGCACATTCGCGCACCACTACGTTGCCTCTCGGTTGAAGCAGACGGCTCCTTATCGCCCTGTGAACGGATTCATGAGCGACCGATCAACGCGTTCGGACCACGTAGCGATGGAGTCCTTGTCGTCGCGCTGGCTGTTTGCATCGCCCTGCAGATCGAACCACGAATCTGGATCGGGATCAGGGCTGAAGCCGGGATCGGGATCAGGGTCGGGATCGGGGTCGGGATCGGGGGAGATTCCAAAGCCGAAGTCGGGAGTTATGGTCGTGTCGGTATCAGAGCCCGACTCCTCCCTCATCCAGGTGTCCGTAGTCGGCCTGGTGTCCTGATCCGTCGTCAGTCGCTCGTCGGGCGTCAGTCTAACATCAGGCCTGGAATTCGCGTCCGGGGTCACATCTGGCGAGATATCGAGTCGAGGCGATGTGAGATCATCAGACACCCCGGTATCGATTGGGCTGATAACTTGGCTATCAGCCGCTTCATCGACTCGCCCAACCACGTCTGTAGTTGTGCGCGTGTCGCTGTCTGGCCCGAGGCCAGTGTCGAGGACGCCATCCGACGCCAGCTCGGAATCCATCGAGCTGGTAACCTGTGACTGCTGAGCCTCGGTCTGTCGGGCAAGACCGCCACCGACCAGACCACCAGCCATAGAACCGAGACCCCCATCGGATGTTGTCGAAGCGGTTCCAAACTCGTACTGACTGCGTAGGTCTCCGCTCGGAGTCTCCTCACCGAGCCGGCGCTCAGCCATGTACTGCTCGAAGTTGTCAGACACCGACCCACCGCGAGCTGCGTCTGGATCACCGCGGCCACCGATGCCACCGCCGATATCATCTTGAGATGGGGTTCGATCACTGGTTGGGTCGATGCTGCGGCTGATATCTTCCGGATCGCCGAACTGGCGCGCCGGATCGTAGAGACGGCTGTCGGACATCCGGAATGGATCGTCGTCAGGAACACCGAGATCGTCTTGAACAGTATCCGTACTTGTGGATGATCGTTCCCCATCCGGAACGTCGCGGCGTTCAACTTTGAGACCGCCGAGTCCAACCCCCGGGCGGCTGCTCACATCTGTTTTTCCGGCCTCTCTTCCGAGCGTGTTCGCCAACGAATTCGAATCTGTCTTGCGGCCACGCCGATAGCCTGCCTGCAGTTCACTTGGTGCATCGGCAGCTCTGCGAACTCGCTTTCCGGGATCGAAGTCCGCTTTCGCCAGTACTGATCCAGTACGACCGGTGGCGAGTCGCGTTCCTTGAATCGCCTTTCCAGCGAGTGCGCCGATGCCGGCAGACGCCAGGACACTACCCACAAATCGATACGGCTGTTCCTTCACACTCTGTGATACTTCACCCGGAACACGTCCTGCGATATCGAGTGTAGACTGCCCGATAGCGTTCGCGTTCTCGGAGTCGAGGTTTGCCGCGACTTCAGTTCCAGTCTCCACAGCGCCAGCGCCCGCAAAGACATTCCCGAGGCCTGTGAGATCAGTCGTTGCTCCCCGCGCTACGTTCCCCGCAGCACCTTGGCCTTGTCCCGGATCGATGTAGTCGACAACGCTCTGCGTACCCTGTCCGAGTTCTTGGACACCATCTTGAAATGCGCGGGACGCTTGTGCGAGGCTCTGTTCCTCCTGCTCGTTGAGGAACCCGGCCTGAGGGTCGCCCTGATTCCGCACGACACCCACTGCTCGAACCTCTCCGTCCGGCCCCTCCCGGAACTGGACTTCGTTCGCGGAGATCCCCTCATTGGCGTTGGCGTAGCGCTGCCGGATCTCGTCGGTACTGAGGTCATCTGTATCGCCGCTGAACTCTGGTTGGTCCAGCTGTCGCGTCGTGACGCCTCCGGCAGTCGCATCATCGACAGCCTGCTGATCGAAGCCACCCGAATACGACTCGTCAATGGATCCCGCCCCCTGGTCCAGCACATTCGCTGCGAACCGGACTACGCTCGGGTCGTCAACCTCCGGATCCGGTCGGTTCGGGTCAGCATCCTGAATCGCGCCGCCAAAGGCGCGATCGAACGCCTCGTCGCCCTGCCCGGCAGCGGCGTCCCCGGCAGCGTCGAGATCGCCTTCTGCGAGTTCGTCAGCGGACCGCTGCAGGTCGTTCACACGACCGCCAACAAACTCGTCGGCCTCTCCGGCGAGGTTGTCGCCGGCGGAATCGAAGTCACCGGCAGCGGCGTCATCAACTGCCCGCCCAACAGCTTCGTCCGTGCTGCCAGCCAGATAGTCGGCGACCGGTGCGCTCTGCTGAACGACACCACTGGCCCCTTCGTCGAGGCCGCCCGCCATCGCGTCTGTGTATCCAGCCACATCGCCGCGTTGTAGCGCCTCGACCTCACGGTTGAACGCTTCGTCGACGCCGCCTGCGAGCGCGTCAGCAGCAGCCGCTGCGTCGCCACGCTCAGCGGCTGCGGCAGCCCGTCCGACCGCTTCGTCAGTCGAACCGAGCACCACATCGATACCGTCGCTCATGCGTTCGTCGGTCGTTCCGACGCTTCGGTCGGCGACCCCGGCGAACTCTTCGTAGGACGATCGTGCCAGGTCAACCGCTCCGGAAACCGTCTGATCTGCGTTGGCGATGTTCTCGTCGACGCCGGTGGCGTTGTCCACCGTCTGCACCACATCCTGTGCAGGACCGGGGAGCGAGTCCATGATGCCCGATCCGTCGGGACCTGTGGACTCTCCGGAGCGAGTCGTGTTGTTCGCTTGTTGGAGCTCCTGTGGTACTTCCGGCCTCGATGGACCAGTCGACGCACCGGAGCGCTGCATGTTGTTGGCCTGTTCGAGGTCCTGCGGTGCCTGTTCGAGCGAGTCCTGCGTGCCTTGACCAGTGTCACCATCAGCCTGTTCGATAGCAGACTGTCGCTGCTCGGCTTCGAACTTGCGCTCGCCAGCACCCGAGAGGCCCTCGATCGTGTCACGGGCGTTGCTCAGCTGGCGGTCGATCTCTTCCCGGCGCTCGAACGCCATCTTCTCTTGACCCTCCTGCCCGGTGCCCTCAATCGCCTCCTGAACTTCCTCACGATTGGCTTCGTTGAGCCGCGTGGCTGCCTTATCGGACAGTTCGTAGCCGCCACTCTCCGTTTCGACGAGGTCCGAGCCAGCGATGTCTGGGTTCTCCAGCGCCGAGTTGTTCGCCACCTGCTGTGACATGGCCTCTGCTGCCTGATTCCGCTGGATGTTTTCGAACACCTGTCTGGCCTCGCCGGTGAGCCGAAACCCACTCTCAGTAGACTGCACGTCACTCGCGCTGAAATCGGCTGGTCGAGCGTCCCCTTTCAGTTCGAAGCCAGAGCCAGTCAGTTGCACATCATCAGTAGTAGCGCTGTCTCGACTCGGAGTGTCGGACATCATCCGGGCACGCGTTTCGAACTGATCTGCGGCCTGTTCGCGCTGGAACTGATCAGTCGTGACGGTTCGGAAACTGCCGTCGTCAGTCTGTTCGACAGTGAAGTCTTCGCCCCGTTCCACATCTTTGCCCGTCTGCTCTTCGAGCGTGGATTCGGCAGCTTCGGCAGCCTGTTCACGCTGGAACTGGTCGGTGAACTGAACCTCTCCGCCGCTGATTTCGAGGTCCTCTTGCGAGACGTTGTCTTCCGTCTGCTCGTCGACGGCATCCACGATTGCGCTCCCGACCTGGTCATCTTCGCCGATCTCTTCGCGCACCTGTTCGTTGGCTGCGCCGTAGCGGTTCCGCTGGACGGTCGCAGCACGGTCGTAGATGTCTTCTTCACCGTCGTCGCTGTTTTGAGACTCCGCACCTCCATCCGGCGGCGACATAGGCGAGCTTGTAGCACTCGAACCGCCCCCTCCGCCTGACGAGGAACCAGTGGTCTCTGATCCAGAGTCGCTAGACGATGACGGCGGCATATCCGAGCCGCTGTTCGTCGACGATCCCGATCTACCGCTCGTGTTGGACGATCCCGAGCCGGAGCCCATATCTGGCGAGTCGGTTGGGTCATCGGGCGTGTCCGGCCGGTCGTAGTACTTCTCCATCGAGGTGCGCGAGTCCTGTTGCTGACTGTCCGACCCTGACATATCGTCCGTGTTGGTAGTCTCTGGCGGTGCAGGCGTCTCGGTACCTCCACTACCCGACGTAGTATCTTGGCCGCCACTGCTGTCAATCGAGGGCGGCGTATCCGATGATGTGTCTTCCGTTCCCGCCGAAGGGGTTGTATCACCATCACCGGTCGGGAGGTTGTCCCGGCCCCGCGGCCCTGGAGAAGTGCCGGCCGGGCTCGCTGTCGGGCTTTCCGGAGTGTCTTGGCCCACGTCGACGGGCTCCGTCTGTGGGTTCATCGGGTCGGATTCGGCATCGTCCCGAAGGCGTCTCGTGCTCGTGTCGCCACCTGTGTTACCAGTGGATCCGCTGCTGTCGCCGTTCGACTGGCTGCGATCAATCATGCCGGACGGATCACGGGAATACGACCGACCACTACTGCCCGAGTTTGAGGTACTACCCGACGAGGAGGTACTACTAGTGGTCTCGTTTGCGCCACCGCCAGAGTCACCGCTGGAACCACCCTCAGTGCTGCTTTGCGAATCCGTCGGATCGTCGGGCGTGTCTGGCCGGTCGTACCATCGCTCCATCGCTGTTCGGTTATCCTCCGCCATTGTTACCGTCCCTCCTCTTCGAACCGCCCTGAGCCGCAGGAGCGACCAATACGGCCGTCTCGATCACTCAGCTCGTCGGTGACCAGACCCGGCCGTTCGATGCTCTCTCTTCCAGACTTCTCCACGGATGCTGTAGGCCTCATATGCCGAAAAATACAGTCTAATAATCCTTTAAACGGTGACTACAGCACAACCCACCCGTAGAAGTCGGGCTCGGTGTCTATGCGACAAGCGGTGAGGGACTGATGTCCCACCCGTCCAACCGTAAAGCAATTCGAGTGCCCGCTCAGGGAATCGAACCCTGGCGCACGCGGTTTCTGCCCTCGGCGTCTTGACGGCCGAGATCATTCCGACCGTCGCCGGTGGTGGTCAGGGCGTTGGAGCGTACGCGCCGACAGCGAGCTCGTGGAGTCGAGACGAGTGAGAGGTCAGCGATCGTCGAGGACTGTCGCCACCGCGTCGATGGAGCCGACGGTAACGCCGCTGACCTGGTACTCGGTGAAGATCTCGCCGTCGTCAGTCCGGACGATCCGAGCAGTGACCCGGTCGGCCGCGCGGAGGTCGGTCTTCGACCCGTCAGGGGTAGGGGTTTCGTCAACGCGAGCGGCCGCGCTCGGGGTTTGCGCCGGGAGATCCGGCCGAATGCCTGCTTCACTCGCCATGCTGTTCTGCCTCCTGGAACCGCGCCGAGATCGCGGCCGCCTCGCTCACGCTGATCCCGTCGACGTCGTTCCAGTCCACTGCTTCGAGCGCGTCGAGGACATCGGCGACGGTCGTCATTCGAACTTCGGCACCTCCAAGGCCGCCTGGAGCTCGTCACGCAGTTCCTCCACCTCTGCCTCGGCGAGGGAAAGCTGGACCGAACCGAAGTCGCCGACCGAGAAGCGGATCGTCACGTCCTGTGGCGTCCTCGGCTCCCGGATCGGGATGATTGACACGTTGACGTCGTCATCTGTCCCGCCGCTGATCTCCAGATCTGCGAAGCCTGCATCTTCGACCTGGCCGGTGACGTCATCGAGCGGCGCGATATCTTCGTCGACGTAGTCAGAACTCGGCAGGTGGTCGCCGTCGATCTCGTCGCCGGTCTCGCTGGAGTCGTCGGCGGTGGCAGTGCCACCGACGCCCGTGAGCGTCGAGAGGGCAGCTGCCGCGCCGAGGATCTTCCGACGGGTGGCGTCGGCTCCTCGATCGAAGGCCGCGCTCTCTTGGTCGTCGTTACTCATCGTTTCCCCCTGCCCACTCGCAGTGGTCCTCAGCGGCGGCGAGAAGATCGTGAGCGAGGTCTTCGGCTTGCCGTGGCGTGAGCGTTGAGAGTACGCCGATCGTTAGGTCACCAGAGGCCGAGACTGCCGTCACGTCCAGTGTGACACCATCTCGGGTCGTGTTGATCAGGATAGCGCCGGTGTCCTTGTCCCCCTCGATATCGAGGTGCGGAGTGCGTGCGTTGGAGCGTGTCGGTGCCTCGATTGTACCGTAGCCGACACCGCGCTCGTAGCCGTAGCGCGCTGCGAAGTCCGTGCTGTTGCTTCGGTCGTCACTCATCGGCCTCATCCTCCATTTCACGCGCCTTTTCAGCCATCGCCAGCAGGTTGTAGGCGAAGTCTTCGACTTCGTCGGCAGGCAGGGTGATGTTGCCCCCAAGCGCCGGCTCTCCGTTGATCTGCCCGTGCGTCAGTCCAAACGAGACGACGCCCGGATTGAGAAGCTCGTGGATGATGAGGTGGGACTGCTCTGTATCGATCCCCGCATCCCAATGCTCGAACCGAGCGAAAGCCGATCCCTCGCCGGTATACATCCAATCGTCGTATGCTGTGCTATCAGTCGAACTGTTCTCTTGGTCGTCGGTGTTATCCGACGGCGTCGTGTGTTTGCTCATGCTGGTTTGCTCCAGCACCGCGGTCGGGCCCTAACCCGGCCGTCCTTCCTACGAGATGATAAGACGGCAAGCGGTGCGTATCTCTCACTCACGCCGCGACCCACTTAGTTGTTTGCACTATTGCACACATTTGCATTGTCGCACACAATTAAGTGGGCATAGGTGCAAACACGGAAGTATGGGTGACGAGAACCCCCCGGCCGTAATGGGCCGGTATCGTGCAATCATGACCGAAACCGACCGCGAATACATCGCGGGCGGCGACGAGATCGAGGAAAACAAACGCCACCAGTCGATTACTCGCGTCCGGAAGCGGGTCGGTGATGAGCTCCCGAAGGACATCGAAGTCCTCGAAGAGCACCATCCCGATCTGCTCGACGAACTTCGAGCGGTCGTCTGTGGTGACAGTCCTGCTGACCTCACTTTCTCACCCCTCGGGAAGAAGAACATCAGCTACGGCCCGAGTCGCCGTGGAGATGCTGCCTTTGTCCTCCGTGTCGGCACTGAGGACGGCACTGTCGAGATCCACCTGGACGAGGAGGAAATGTACGGACTGTGGACCGAAGTCCAACACACCCCGTGGCCGGACGCGCCCGACGAGCGGGAAGAGGTTGGGGAGCTGCGGCGAAAACTCGTCGAGCGTGCGATGGGGGCAGACGCTGAGATGCTCCGGGACGCGCTCGATGGGATCGATCCACACTGGCAGGAGCGATGAGTGAGAGACAGGTACCTGACCCACCGAAGCGGGTTGAAGACTTGCTCGAAAAGGATATTCGTAAATACCTTTCAGAGTCTGATGAGGCTGTTTCGAGAGAGTACAGCCTCCAGAAACGAGACGGGACAGTTCGGTGTACTCTCATCAGAGAGGCCCGGAAAGAGAGCTCTCCGAAACAAGTCACGCAATGGTACGATCCGAAGCAGCGTATCACCATCATACCCCTCCCCAATCCAGATCAAGAAGATGATGACGAGTAATCCCGCGGAAGGGGGTCTTCGAGGCCGACCCCGTGGGGTCGCGGCTCAATGTATACGACCGACGCGATGTATGCACCTGGACCGTCGTCAGCAGCGCGCCGGGTGCATAGACTCGGCCCGTACCACCAGGTGGTCCGTCCCGATCACGGCGGCGACCGATGATCCCTTTATAATGAATCGGCACTCTCTCACTCCAGATCGACGCACCAGCACCCCCCGTGCATACTCACGTACTTAAAGAAACCAGCCATGACCAAACGAACGAGCCTCAAGCTGACCGATGAACGGAAGATCCTCTTCGACAAGGCGAGCGAGATCGTCGCCGACGGTCCAAACGACGACCCGCCACGCAGCGACGTGATCGACGCCGCGCTGACCCACCTGATCGAGAGTCAAGAGAATCTTCAGAACGTACGTGACCGCTACCCCCCGCAGGAGGTGAAAGACTGCTGCAACACGTCGGTGATCGGGCTGCGCTACCGGACGAGTATCGAGTCGAAGTGGCGCTGAAATAGGGAATTGTGTTCACGGCGCGTCCCGTTCAACTACCAGTTACACCAGGCCCACCGAGTGTTTTTACCCGATCCCGACCAATACTGAATTATGCCAAGCGGCCCCGACAACTCTCCCGGTCCGGACCCTTCTACCCTCGAAGCGGTTGATCACGTACCTGCTGGCATCAAGCCAATGAATCTCCGAGTGACGTACACAGAATCGAAGGTCAGCGATTATGTCGCGCTGACTCGTTCCAACAAGGTTCTCTGCATCGAACTCGGGCCACCACTATTCGGAATTGTGAAGAAAGCAGGGAAATACAACAGCCTCAAGAACGAGCTCAAAGATGCATTAGGAGCTCTCAGCGTCGGCGAAATAATCTCGCACTTCTCTGAGACGGTGATGAAGTACGTGCTGGATCTTGATCCTCATGCTTCAGTCCCGGGTACAGTTGGTATAGGGACTGCTGCATACCTTTTGAAGAAGTTGTGGGAGAGGGGGAAGCTGATGCTCGGCTACATTCACCACGCATCTATCGATGAACTCAGCAGTTGGATGGGGATGATTGAGGCAGCGAAAGAGAACGCAAATCTCACTGTGAGTTAGTTTCTCTCATCACATCTACCGCGCGTCGTCTTCAGCAATAGTGAAAGGGGCGATAGAAGCTATTTTCTGGACGCAAGAGTAGGGGTCGAGACCGGGAAGACACTCCTCCAGAGCCGAATCAAACGACTGGTTCGATAGCGACGTGGTTGTGCTTGAGCCGAATCAAACGACTGGTTCGATAGCGACGTGGTTGTGCTTGAGCCGCGGGGCCTTCGAGCGGCCGTCTTCGACATACTTGATGACGTCGATGCGGGCGAGCTTCTGGAGATCGCGGCTGACAACACCCTTGTCGTAGCCCAATTCATCAGCGAGGGCGCGGACCGAGTCGGGGTCGTGGTCTTTCAGGTGATCGAGGAGATCGAGGCGGCGCTCGTGGAAGATGTCCTCGGCGCGCTCCCGGGCAAGGACCAGCGTGTCCGGGAAGCCGTGATGCGTGAGCGCTTCCGAGAACGCAGCTCGGAACTCCAAGCGGTCATCAATGTCCGCTTCATCGCTATCGAAGTCGTTTGGATCAGGGACAGAGGGTGGGGCTTCTTCAAATTCTGGCATACTTCTCACTTCCTGACTGTTGTTATGATTGCAACGGTTAAGACTGTTTCGATAGTCTAAATGGCGTGGGTTTCAGTGATATTCAGCTAAGCGAGATTACTGTCGAAAGTTTTAAGTGGCAGCGCCTCGTTTTGTAAAACAGGAGCATCTCTGTTACGCCGGCCGGCGTTCTACCCATCTGCTATCTGAGTAGCGGCCTTCTGCGTCGTGAAATCACCAGCTTGAGAGCGGGGGCTGCGCTGGTGCGACGGGTGCGCGCGAGCAGTGACTCTCTGGTGAGTTGCATGAACACGAACACATACGCTACGATGACAGACGAACAGGTGATCAAAAATGGAGCGGCTTGACTACATCGACCTCGGGACCTACCGAGGAGACGAGTACTTCCTCGTCGGGTACGTTGAACCAGACCCCGACGACTTCGCAGACTTCGAGCCGGCAGAAGATGCCGAGAACTACGGGTGGTCTCTGGTCCAGAAAGCCGAGTCACCACTCGATGAAAACGACGAGATCGTGGGGATGGACACGCGCCACGATCAACCACATCTGGACAAGGAGTTCCTGCCCCACGACAGTGAAGAGGAGAAGAAGGTGTGGCTCGACGACAGTTATTCCTACCAGCGGATGCGCGACTACCTTCTACAGAACTGGCAGGGCTACGCCGATCTCCATATCTACTACAACGAGTAGTTCCCTTCGGGGATAGGGTTCGAGTACGACAAACGGCTTTACATCTGCTGATCAAAATAAACCGAGTGTCACTATATGGATTCTAAGCCTGGATAGTAGGCCCAATCTTAAGGATAGCCTTAATCCTGAGCTCTACAATTCTCGATCAATCTGGAGCTTTCGTCCTGCGCGTTCAGCGGCTGTCGAGTGCCGTTGTGCGAGGTTTTCGAGATGGCTTCGAATGCTTTCTGCTACGTCGACGTCGACGTCGTCGGACTGCCGAAGCTCCTTCCACACCGCATGCATGTCTTCACTGACTGCAATGCCGATCGTCTCTGTCTTCTTCCCTTCATTCAGTCCTTCGAGGAACTCGTCGAGATCGAAGTCGCCGACCGACTGTGTATCTGTATCCGATTCATCTGCATCGTCCATCGCTTCGTTGAACGGGTTCTCTGAACTCATTGTTAATCTTAAGATTAACCCTAAAGGTAAGTCTCTAACGTCTCTTCAGTGATCTCAACACTGCTGTCTTCGGCGTACTGGCGAGCGCCGGCACGGAAGCCGTGGTAACACTGCTGGCGGACGCTGCGGGGCGTTCCATCGCTTCGCTGCACGATACCTCGGATAGCATCGGCCCCGAACGGGTCAGCCGGGTAGCCGTCGTCGTACTCCTCTTCCCGCGCCCATGCGAGCCAGCGTGCGATCAGTTCCGAGGTCTCTTCGGGCCCGAACCGTTGGAGCGATCTGTTCTTCGCTACCAGACGCGAGGACAGTGTCTGTCGGAGTTCGTCGATACGGTCGGCTGCTGTGGGTGTCCCGAACAGGAAGAGGAGAAAGACCGGCTCGGTGTCGCCGAGGTCGCCGACGGATTGGAGCGCTGCGAGGAGTTGCTCGAACGTCCGGGTGTTCCGAGCGGCATCCTCCATCTGATCGACCTGGACGACACACGCGATGTTCTGTTTCTCCAGCTGCGCGGCGACGTCCTCGACGACCTGTCGCACGTCATCGGTGGCGTGAGGGTAGGTCTCGGGAACGTCGATCTCGTCGTAGCGGGCTAACTCATCGAGGAGGCGAGTGTAGAACCGGCGCGTCGTGATCGACTCGACTTCGCGGATGCGTGCGATGAAGAACTCGTCGCTGCGGGGGCCGTCCGCGAGTGCGTCGTAGACGAGGTCTCGAAAGTGCGTTTTGCCAGCTCCTCGCTTATCGATGATCGAGACGTGACCGGCTCGGTTCAACAGGTGGCTGGCTACCTCGTTCAGGAGGTCGTCGTTCGCTCGTACTGCGATCCCTGGATCCGGTAGGGTTTCAGCGGTGAACGGGATGCGCTCGGGGTCGATCCCGAGTTGATCCGCGTAGGCCCGCTGTGACTGTTCTGTATCGTCTAAGGCCTCGGTGAACGGGTCGGACATCAGTACTTCCTCTACTGGCCTATGATTAGGATTAGTCTTAAGATTAAGTCAGACAATCGGCAGACAGGCCGCTAACTCTATCCGTCACCCAAGATACACGACCGGCGTGGGAAACGACTGGCCGACTCTCGTCTGTGAGGAATGTGGCGAAGAGTACCAAGTTCGGCCGGACCGCGTTGACGACTCTCTGTACTGTAGCCCCGAATGTTTACACGAAGGACGGAAGCAACGCATCGAGGCGACGTGCCAACGATGTGGTGACACCTTCGAGGCGCGAGAGAGTCGGGAGAATCCCACCTACTGTTCTAAGGAATGTCAGCGAGCGAGTCAGCGAGAGGAGTGGAGCGAAGATGGAAACCCCCGTTGGGACGGCGGGCCAGTGACGGTCGAGTGTGAGGTCTGTGGCGACGCGTACGAGGTCGTTCCGGCGCGCGTTGAGGAAACGCGGTTCTGCTCTTACGAATGTCGCATCGAGGTGCTTAGGAAAAACTGGCGCAGCGACGGGAATCCGAGATGGGGCGGTGGGTTGGTCACAGTCGAATGTGAGCAGTGTGGCGACGAGTACGAAGTCGTTCCAGCTCGCGTTGAGGTAACGCGGTTCTGTTCGCGTCTGTGCTATCACGACTACCTGGCGACACAAACGGGGCAAGAAAATCCCAACTGGCAGGGTGGAGTCAATCTCTACCGCGCTCTCCGTAGCCAGTTCGGGGATCGGGCGTGGGATGCAATCCGAAAGCGAGAGATTGACGACGAGTGCCTTCTCTGTGGGAGCGAGATGGATCTGGAATTACATCACATCATTCCGCTCAAAGCAGGCGGGACGCACGGCGCCTGGAACCTGATGACGCTCTGTGTGAGGTGCCACGGCATCGTCGAACACTACACCCGCCAGCACGTCACGTTGCACTTGGTCCCGTCCACCTACCGGTAACCGGTAGGTTTGCGGGGGAGCACGGTAGGGTTGTCACGTCCTTCACCCGAGCAGTGGGGCGAGTGTGATCGACCACGACGCTGCGATGACGCACGCGACGTATGCAACCTTCGCCGTCCCGGCCGGCCCGATCACGCCCTCCTCGTCGCCGAGGAACTCACTGAACCGTGACTGGCCCGGTGCAGGTTCATCTTTTTGCTGTGCTGCCTCCAGGTAGGGATCGACTGTGTCACCCCGGTCGCCGTGCCGCTCGCCTTCGACGCGCCGAACGAACGCCCGGCGCTCCGAGGGGGTTGGTGGATCGCGTTCCGCTGCGAGTGAGGCGTACCGGGACGGGTCGTAGTCCACGTCGTTCGGTGGGTTCGCCGTCCGCGGGTTCATCACCGGGCCGCGCTCGAACGGATCAGCGCGCGATGTCGGGCTTGTCTCCCGCGGGTCGAACGGCTCGCCGGCGAAGGGGCGAGGATCCAGTGCGACAAAGTCGGTCGTGCCGAAGTCCAGCGGATCCTTTCCAACGGCGGCTCGCATCTTGTTCCCGAGCTGCGTCGGTGACTGTGCACGGTACGGGTTACTGTCCGAGTGGCGAATCCACCCGCCAGCGTCTCGGAGGGCTTTCGCGCCGATGTCGTTGTCAGCCCAAAAGGTGACTGCGGTCGAACGGAGGCCGTGCCACATGATGTCGCCGTCGTCGAGGAACCGGGCGTTCGGGAGGACGTGGTCTTTCATCGTCCGCTCGGTCCACTTGTAGTTCTCGTCGATGACAGTGTGCTCGCTGAAGAACGCCTCCAGCGCTGCGGTGACCCGACGAGACCAGTTGAACGGGACGATACGGGCACCCATCTCGCTCTTCGGTGAATACCGGCGTTGGTAGTGGAACTCCTCCACCGTGTCGGCCTCGATGTCGTCGCCGCCGTCGTCATCGTCGTCGGAATCGAAGTTCTCCTGCGAACGCTCCCAACAGTAGCCGCACCCGCATGGCTCGAAGGCAGGAATCCTGATGTACCCTTTCCGCCAGTTGATCCAGCCTTCATGGAGGTGCATGACCTCACTGATGCGCATTTTCAGCCGGCCGGTGCAGAGAATCATCACGACTGCGGCGAGTCGTCGGTACTGGTCGTCGATCTGGAGAGCCGCGCGGTACAGATCGAGGAACTGGACGCGATCGAGGGCGTCTTCCCGGGAATGTCGGTGGTCGGGCATACTGTATTTTTTACCGACGTATGTAAAGCAGTAAGCCCGGATTTGCTGACAGGTTCGTGTCGAAGTGGGTCAGCCAACTTCGACAAATAGGCGTCGAAGAAAAGGCAGAGAGATCGACAATCCGGGTGGAGTGGCGTCACCTGTGCTGAGAGGAACGCACCGCCAGTGACGGTACGGTCGTGCTGGTAATCGTTGATCCCTACTGTGAGTGGCTTCCCCCCACCGACCAACTGATGAGGCGAGCGTATCACCCTCCGGCCAACCGGATTCTTACAGCGCATACTGCGTTCGTTGACAGAGTTGGTACTGAATCTGGACGACCGGGCACCGGGTTGGCCGGTGACGGTTGAAGATCGAACGTGGGTTGGTCGGTGAGGGTGTCCAGGATCCGGGTCAGGTGAGCCTGTATTTCCGGTCGTCTTCCTGCTGGACAGTGCCCTGTTCGGCGAGGCGGGTGAGGCCCGACTCGACATCCGACGGTGACAGGCCCTCGATCTCTCCAGCCAACTGTCCGACGGTGACGGTGTCGTTGGTCTCGTAGTGGGTAGCGAGCCGGTTGTTGACGATAGCTTTCTTTCCTTCGAGGCCGGGCTCGTCTTCTTGGTCCTCAGTCTCGGGTTCCTCGATCTCTGTTCCGCCGTCAGAGGCGGCTTCCACTGTCGTGAACTCGGTGTCGGCGAGCTGGCCCTGGTCATCGTCGGGATCGTCGCCTTCGGTGTAGCCGACGCCCGATTGGATCGGCGTGACTTCTGTGGTGTTCCGCACGATCTCCAGTTGGAGCGTGCCGTCGTACGTACTCACCCGGGCGTCCTCGATCAGGAAGCACTCACCCGGTTCCAGTTTCCCGGCGGCGGTCGTGCCGAAGAAGTCCACAACGTCGATCGGGCCGGTCTCGTCTTTCACCGTCCCGGTCTCTGCCGGACCGCCAGCACCGATGACCTCATCAGAAGTCGGGCTCCAGTCAGTTACCTCGACGGTCACGCTCCGGTACGGGTTCCCGTCCGTGTCCAAGTCTTTGATCGCAGTAACGCGGTCTTCTAACCGCTGCTCGGTCGGCGCAGTCTCTTCTGCTTCTTCCTCTCCCGTCTCGACTTGGAACTGTTCAGGGGCATACTCCAGCCCGTCTGCTTCGAACGTCACGCCTTCCAGGGCACGCGGTCGGTTCCCATCGTCCTGCTCCGGGAGTCGGATCTCGGTGACGTTCAGTGTTGTCTGGCGTAACTGCTTCCAGAACGTCGATGCCGCCACCTTCGTGTAGTCGTTCCCGTTGCAGAAGTTGGTGTAGGCGTTGTAGATATCGTCCTTCGTGAGGCGACTTCCCTGCTCGTTCTTGAGGCAGTCCACGCGGAACGCCTTGATGTGGTCCGAGTACCGTTCGTAGAGTTCCAGCCGCTCCTCGTTGCTCTCGGGGAGCGAGACGTCTTTCTGCTCTCCAAGGCGATCGATGCCGGCGAGGGCGGCATTCAGCAGGCCACTCAGTTCTTCGTCTGTCGTCAGCGACTCGACGAGGCCGGACTCCGATTCCTTCTGATAGGGATCGTCTTCGTCGGGCTCGGACGTGTACTCGTACGGCAGGTGGATCGGGACGAGGCGACGTTTGATCGCCGTCGTCCGCTCGCCGAGGATCGGCGGACGGTTCGCGGCGAACATCATGGTCGCCCGGTTCGAGAAGTTGAACCCCTGCTCGCCTTTCGGTTCGACCCACGTCTCGCCACCACCGGTCAGGTCCTTGAGCATCCCCGGATCGTGGATCTTCTTCTGTGGGAGGTCCTCGCCGATGTTGGCCCACTTCCCGACGAGGCTCGATGCTGCGAACCGGTTGTCCGTGATCTTCTGAAGGCTGAGGCTCTCGACGTTCCGAGCGTCTCTGTCCGGGCCGTTCAGGAACGCTCGCACGATGTCGTACCACGTGGACTTCCCGTTGCTCCCCTCGCCGAAGAGTATCAGGAAGAGGTGCTTCCACTCGGTATCGTAGTCAGTCAGCAGCGTGTGGCCCAACACCTCCAGAAGTGTCCGGGCGTCGGCGTCCCGCTTCGTGATGTCACGCAGGAACCGAAGGATGCCTTCGGGAACCGCGGTCTCGTCGTACTCCACCGGGAGGTAGGTCGTGAACTGGTACTTCGGGTCGTGATCGAGCAGCGTCCTTTCGTCGACGTCGAGGACACCGTTCTTCACACACAGAAGGTTCGCATCGAACTCGCCGGCTTCAAGCTCTCTTCGTTCAACGGTCACCTCTTTCAGCCGGCCGATAATCTCCCGCTTCTCGTGTTGGCTGTAGTACTCTCCGAGGTTCCGGTCCAGTTCGCGGCCGATCAGGTACTTCGCAGTTGAGTCGTAGATCCCAAGATCTTCGTCGTAGACGTGTAGGTCCTCGGTGTCTTCCGGCGTGAGGAAGTGGTACTTCGACCGGAGGAGTTGGACCGCAGCGTAGCGGCCGTCGAACTGGTTGTTCTCGTAGATGTAGCGCACGCCGTCCCACGTCAGAACATCGTCCCCGCTGACCGATGGCTTCTGGCGTTTCGTCACGTCTTCCTCGTCGGTATCGATCCCGATGCGGTCTGCCCACACCGAGTTCAGCCACCCGAGTGCTTTCCGAGCGGCGACGAGTGGGAGGCCGTCGTGATCGTCCGGGACTTCGTCAACCGGGTAGGTAGTGTACTCGCCGGCGATGTGCCACAGCGCGGCGTCGGGGATGATCGACTCTTCGCCGAATTCTCCGTGCTCGCGCGCGTTGGACCACCACTCCCACGTCTGCCTGAACACGTCTTCGTCGTCCGAGTCGCCACCGTGATACGGGATCTCGCAGTCGCACGTCTCGTCCTCGTCGAGGATCCCGTAGTTCCGGAGCGTGCTGATCGCCGGCGGTGAGTACTGGTCCAGGTCGATCTTCTCGGCGAGGTGCTGGACTTGGTACTCGGTCTTCTCTTGATCCGGGTTATCCGGCGCGTAGTCGAGGAAGTGGCCGGTGACCGACTCGACGCTGTAGCCGGCGTAGAGGCCACACAGCGCGGTCAGCACGTTCACCTTGTGCGAGTTGGGGTGTTCATCCGGGCTGGCTTCCCGGAGCTGGAGGCCGCGGTGGTAGCACGTCGGCATTTCCTCGGGCGGCTCAACGTCCCGATCGATATCGTAGTCGCCCGCAGCGCGGTTGGTCGGTGAGAACTCCAGCAACGGCTCGCCGTCACACCGGACCCGCTCAGCAGCATCGGCCGGGTCGAGGACGTTCTTGATCGTCTCGTCTTGGATGATCTCGTACGGCGTATCGACGCCCGGGATCTCTGTGGGTGCGACGACGTGTTGACCGACGGCGCTTCCGCGGATGTCGATGTCCCACCCGAGGTCCTCGGTCATCTGGAAGTCCGACTCGTTGAGGTCCTGGTGTTGACCCTGGACGGTGAAGTAAAGGTGGAAGCCGCCGTTTTGGCTCTTCGTCAGGAGCGTATCGGCGGCGACATCCAGCCGGTTCACGTCGAAGTCGTCCGGTGCTTTGTGGACGTCAAGGTCGAAGATCAGCGTCGTCCGAGACATCGTCTCGGTGTCGTCGACGCCGACGATCGCCCACCAGTCGTCCGGCATCTGCTGAACCTCGTCGTGGGTGAAGACCTGCGAGGCCTCGTCGAAGTCCTGCCCGTACCCGCCCCACTTGTCCATCGGGCGCTTGTCCTCGGGACCGCGGGTGCGGATGTAGTAGAGGTCCTCGTAGTTGAGGGCGATCCTGTCGCTCATCGGGCACACCTCCGGTTACGTCCACCCTGTCCAACCGAATACTGGACCCCCCTGGACGTAGAGGTCTGGCGAGAGAGAGGCTGTAGCCTGTGCTTTCGGTGGGCTATTTTCCCACGTCCAACACGTCCAGGGTAAACACAGGGGTCTCGGAAACTAGACAAAAAGAAAAACGAAACCCGACCTCTGTTATCTGATAGAAAAGCCTCTACCCTGGACGTGTTGGACGTAGCCGTTCCACCCTCTGTAGATTGTCTTCTCATCGCCTCTCTGTCCGATCTGTACGTCCAGGGGGGTTGGACGTGCCCTGGACGTACCCTGGACGTGGCGAGGACGTCGTTGTTCGAAGCCGATGCCGCGGTCGTGATCGTGGTGGTGTGTTCGCTCATGGTCGTCGTTGCAGCTGCGAACACCCGACGCGTTTCAGCGCCGGCAGATCGAGCAAAAGACGCACCCGAAGCTACAGAGTAACGCTTAAGCCCATCTGCCGTGAAGAAACATCCACAGGAAGTGTGGTCGTCCCCGGCGAATCCCGCTGGCACGGGTTCGAGCCGGGGACGGTGTTTCTCCACAGGCGTTGATCGAATAGCCTGTCGTGTCTTCTTACCGGGTAGTACCAATTCCCTACTAATAAACGTACGCAAAATTAGGTCCTTTGTCTGACGCTGTTGGCCGGTCATGCGCGGAGTCCTCCCCACCAGCGGCCAGTCGCCCGATCGTAGAACTCGCGGACGCGCTGGTGCGTCTCGTCGATCGCCTCAACGACGATCTCCCCGCAGCGGCGACACTGCCAGGCGTTCGCTGCGCCGGCGTCGCGGAGCTGGCCGTCACAGTCAGGGCAGCCGTAGTCGGCGGTCATCGTTCGCCTTTCTCTACTTGCTGAAATTCTTGTTCTCCACATCGACTACACTGTCCGGGCCGGGTGAATTTCTGCATCTCACAGCTCACACACTCCCACCGATCGACAGTTTCGAGGATCGCCGGTATCTCTTGGACTGGAGTATTCTCGTCAGCCTCCCACAGAGCCCGTGCAGGCCCGTTTCGAGGGACATCCTTGCGCATACTCATGCGGCCGCCCTCCTATCGGTGGGGGTGTCGTTTCCCTCAGGCAATTGCTCTTCCGTAGGGTAAAAACACGTCAAGACGGCGCTGTCATCCGGATCAAAGACGTAGACGACGCCGCTATCAGGATGCATCCGTGTAGGTTCGGTGATGGCGGGGTCGTTGATTTCAACCGGTCGTGCCTCTCGGAATTCACGTTCGATGCGAGAGCGAGGAAACAGCTCGTTCCCGTCCACGCGTTCGAGCAACCGCTGCTGTGCATGAGAGGTGACGTGGACGTGCTCGATGAGCAGATCGTGATGCGCGCCCTCACAGGCCTCCAGATCGGTGTAGATTTCGGCGGCACTGGCGGGCGGGTCGTATTCGTCTGCTGTGTCCGGGGCGTTATTTTCCTTCATGGGTCGTTTGGCGCTCTGGTTGTATTTCAGCCGGGCAAGCGCGTGCAACGACCACGAAGAATTGTCCCTACCGGGTCTGCACAGGTCTTAATAGGACCATGTGCGAAGTATCCCGGTAGGAACGGCATCTCGTAGCCGTGCAACCGGCTTGGTGCGATGCTCGTTCCGTAATCCGGCTTCCTCACGTCCGCGCCCTGGCCTTCCAAACTGGTGCGCGGCACGAGTGCCGGTGTCTTCTGGAGTCAGTTATCTTCGATAGTGCTCCATATCCCCCTATTTGCCCTCGGGTTACAAATATCTACGGGACATAAAGAACCATTACAGGACACGAAAAGGTTTTCAGCATGGCACTTGATACAGATACTATGCCCGACCGTGGCCCGGAGAAGGCAGCGACACCACAGGAGATACTTGGGAAAATGGAGGTTTCAGATCTCCCTGTGTGGACTGCTTCCTCGCTCGCTGACGAGTTAAGTGTGAGCCGCCCGACGATACAAGATCGGCTTGAGGAAGTCAAGAAAGACCCCCGCGTACGCACGATGCAAGTGGGCAATACGAAGGCCTACTACGTAAGTGAGGAAGATCCGCGCCCCATCGAGGACCGTCACAAGGACAGCATCATCGAAGAGTTCACCGACGAATTCGTTGGATTACCGACGGCTCCTTGGACCGCTGTGCATCCGAATGACGGCCCTGCAGAGGCCGGGGACAAGGTTCAGATTCGTGTTGAGGGAGTACCCGGCCGTTGGCGTCAGCAGATGACACACACGTGGGATAGCCGCCGGGAAGAACTCATCTACGAGGAGACAAGCGACGACGAAACACAAGCACTCATCAGCGGTGAACTCTACGCGAAGCCGACGACACCGATTGAACACGAAAACTATCCCGACGACTACGATCTCGAACTGAACATCGGCGGAGAGTATCAGGAGGTCGAGGGCCGAAGTAGCCCGATTCTCCTCGTCGCAGGTGTGAAGAACTACTTAGTCAAACCGTGCAACGACGCGGTGTTTCTCAAAAACGTTAGCGTGGATTGGATGTCGCCGAAGGGCCACGGCCAGGAGCTGGAAACCTTCGAGATCACTCAGGAAATGATCGAGGGAGAGCAAGCAAGAGACGAAGCTGTGGAGGCCCGGGAAGAACACAAGCACGCCGCCTCCTCAGAAGATGCCGAGGTTGAGCAGCCGGGCATCGAGTTCGTGGAGATGATGTTGGATACCAGTGAAGCCGGGGAAGGTTGGCTGAAGAACATCATCGGCCTCGGCGCGATCTCCTTGGACGAAGACGCGGTGGAACTGCTGGTGGAGCACCCCAACTCACCAGTCGATTCTGAGGAAGAGCTCCAAGAACTCGTTGAAGAAGCGGCTGAGGACTGGAGAGGTGAACAAGAAGATGAGTAGCGACAACCGCGAGAACGGCCGCCGACACTTCGGGGATCGATTTGCTGAGCAGGTCGTCGATCCGGACGACTATAACCGGACACAGCGCTTCAAGGAGATCCACCAAGCCCGTCAGCGGGTGACCGAGTTCGTCAGCCAGATGGAGATGCCGAAAAGGGGCGGCGGGTCGTACAAACTGAGGGAAGCGACCCGTCTATCGAATCTTGTCTCGCTCTACATCATGGAGTTGGAACCGCTCATCGTACAGGGCGACATCGATGATACCGACCTCATTAGCGACAACCTCGCCTACGACTCGCTACTTGACTTTGCGTCCAGTATGGGGGTGAAGTCGGGGAATGATGAGTACGAACGAACTCTGAGCCCACAGGAGACGATGCACTACTTCTCAGCTGCAAATCGATTCTACGCCCGTATGGGTATGGATCTGGAGCTGGCAGAAGACGAGGGCGACGCCGGCTTCGATTACTCCGACATCTTGAATGAAGGGCCACCTGGTGAGGGCGAGAAGCCCGAGATCGAGGAGGTACAGGACGACTGATGAGCAAAGCTACCGAGGTCTCGGTGAACGAGCACATCACTGAGACGGAGTTCTGGAACACCCTGATGGAGGACGTCTACGGCATCCGGAAGGGTGGCGCGATCATCTTTCTCGATGCCGAAAACGCTCGAAAGGGCGTCGCTAAGACATCGGGAGCGGTTGCACTGGCTCGCCTGTTCGCCCGTGCGTTCCGGTACGACATCCAGTTCGAGGATCTCACGCTCTCGGGGACCGAGTACCTGCGCCGATACCAGGAGCACCCCGGCCAAGAGCAGCCGTCAGTGCTCGTCCTCGACGAGTTCGTGGGTGCGGGAGCAGGCGACAAGCGCCGAGCGATGGCTCAGCAGAACGTGGACTTCGGCCGTGCGTGGCAACTGCTTCGGACGAAGCGCGTCATCACAATTGCGACCCTTCCTGACTGGAACGAGGCCGACAAGCGCCTGAAGAAGCTTGCTGACTATCGTATCTGGTGCCGCGAGAAGCCGATCGGGACGTTCCAGCCGTACAAGGTTACTGTTCCGTTCAACTCTGACGGCGGGAGTGGCGTCCGGACAAAGGGCCTGAGCAAGGACGGTAACGGCGCACGTCGGATTCAGTTCCCGAACATGGACGCGCAGAACGATCCGTACTACAAGCACCTGAGCCAGAAGAAAGACGAACTCATCCACTCGGAGACGTGGGACGCCGACCACCTCCTCGATGATGAGGCCGAAGAGGTCAACGATCCCGATGTAGTGCGCCGGCGTGAAGCAATCAGGTACGCCATCCGGCTCTACGAACCTTGGAACGACGAGAACGACACCACCTACACAGACGTTGCAAAGGTCATTGAGGGCTACAAGAAGTCTTGGGTAGGTGACAGAATGAAGGAGTGGCGGGAGGGAGACCACCGCGAATTAGTCCCCGATCCAACGAAGAAATGAGTATCAAATCACCGTGGAAAATCCATAGGGTAGAACCGCAAGACAGCGGCCGGTCCAGACATTTCCACCACGGTCCCACAATTGGGTATATAGTACATACACGCATAGAGAATCAGCCAACCCATCTGGAAGCGACCAGCGCACCTACGCCAGCATGAACATGACTACAGAGATCCCCGAACCCGACGACGTCACTGAAGCACAGCTCGCTGAACATCTCGAAGGCCGACCGATTCGATATTCTCCCGACAAGGTCTGTAGCCGCTGCGACTCGAAGAACAGCCTGCGGATGAAGTACGAGGGTGCCGAGTTGGACGACCTCGTCGACGAGACCTTTGAGGAGCAGGAACGCATCCGCTTCACCGCCGTCTACGACCAACAGCCGTGGCTTCCCGGCCTGGAGTGGGGCGTGCGTGGACTGTTTCACGAACGGCATCCACAGCAGTCACAGGAAGAGATCGCCGCGGAGGAAGTCGCTCAGGCGATGGGGACAGCCACCCTTGTACGTGCGGAGGATGCAACGACGGTCCATCGCTCACCGGAAGATGAGTACGCCTACGATGATGAGCTAGTGCTGACCGATGTCAGCATTGAGTTCTACTCGCCGCCGAGCGAAGGCGAGGACACGACACCTACCGAACAGGAGGAGACGGTGATTGCCACAGAAATCGGCGATCGCCCCGACTGGCCTGAAGAAGAAAACGAGTGGCGAAAGCAACTCATCCGTAGCGCCAAGAAAGACGGAGATTGATCCTCCTCTTGTGTTGAATTCGCGCGGAACTCCCACCCTACCCTTCACTCGCCTCATTCAGCATTTGGCCATGCCTCCTTTGGATCGATGCCCTTCTGGTAAACCTCCGCAACAACCTCCCAATCTGCATCCGGTGGAGCGTATAGGAGGACGTACTGCACACTCCCTTTCTCGCGTTGATCGGCTGGACCACCATGTGTTTCTGAACTTTTCCTTCGATCTGTTTTCCGAGTTGGTACAGAGCGCTTGTCGTTTGTGGGCATGATTGGGCTCTCGAACGCGGCCGAGAGCGCCTATTGATACTCAGGGGTTTATCGCATCAACAGCCAAAGGAAGATATGTAGCAACCTTCCTTCCAGGTTCCCACCCTGGACGCTGTCTAACCGGATCAGGAGGTTCTTCCTCGCCTTTCCGGATGCCGCGTTCACCCGAGGCTGCAATGAGATCGCCAATGAATACTAAGCATCTTTCACCCCCGGTCCTGCCTGAGAACAGTGTGTGCAAGACTGCACATTCGCGCACCACTACGTTGCCTCTCGGTTGAAGCAGACGGCTCCTTATCGCCCTGTGAACGGATTCATGAGCGACCGATCAACGCGTTCGGACCACGTAGCGATGGAGTCCTTGTCGTCGCGCTGGCTGTTTGCATCGCCCTGCAGATCGAACCACGAATCTGGATCGGGATCAGGGCTGAAGCCGGGATCGGGATCAGGGTCGGGATCGGGGTCGGGATCGGGGGAGATTCCAAAGCCGAAGTCGGGAGTTATGGTCGTGTCGGTATCAGAGCCCGACTCCTCCCTCATCCAGGTGTCCGTAGTCGGCCTGGTGTCCTGATCCGTCGTCAGTCGCTCGTCGGGCGTCAGTCTAACATCAGGCCTGGAATTCGCGTCCGGGGTCACATCTGGCGAGATATCGAGTCGAGGCGATGTGAGATCATCAGACACCCCGGTATCGATTGGGCTGATAACTTGGCTATCAGCCGCTTCATCGACTCGCCCAACCACGTCTGTAGTTGTGCGCGTGTCGCTGTCTGGCCCGAGGCCAGTGTCGAGGACGCCATCCGACGCCAGCTCGGAATCCATCGAGCTGGTAACCTGTGACTGCTGAGCCTCGGTCTGTCGGGCAAGACCGCCACCGACCAGACCACCAGCCATAGAACCGAGACCCCCATCGGATGTTGTCGAAGCGGTTCCAAACTCGTACTGACTGCGTAGGTCTCCGCTCGGAGTCTCCTCACCGAGCCGGCGCTCAGCCATGTACTGCTCGAAGTTGTCAGACACCGACCCACCGCGAGCTGCGTCTGGATCACCGCGGCCACCGATGCCACCGCCGATATCATCTTGAGATGGGGTTCGATCACTGGTTGGGTCGATGCTGCGGCTGATATCTTCCGGATCGCCGAACTGGCGCGCCGGATCGTAGAGACGGCTGTCGGACATCCGGAATGGATCGTCGTCAGGAACACCGAGATCGTCTTGAACAGTATCCGTACTTGTGGATGATCGTTCCCCATCCGGAACGTCGCGGCGTTCAACTTTGAGACCGCCGAGTCCAACCCCCGGGCGGCTGCTCACATCTGTTTTTCCGGCCTCTCTTCCGAGCGTGTTCGCCAACGAATTCGAATCTGTCTTGCGGCCACGCCGATAGCCTGCCTGCAGTTCACTTGGTGCATCGGCAGCTCTGCGAACTCGCTTTCCGGGATCGAAGTCCGCTTTCGCCAGTACTGATCCAGTACGACCGGTGGCGAGTCGCGTTCCTTGAATCGCCTTTCCAGCGAGTGCGCCGATGCCGGCAGACGCCAGGACACTACCCACAAATCGATACGGCTGTTCCTTCACACTCTGTGATACTTCACCCGGAACACGTCCTGCGATATCGAGTGTAGACTGCCCGATAGCGTTCGCGTTCTCGGAGTCGAGGTTTGCCGCGACTTCAGTTCCAGTCTCCACAGCGCCAGCGCCCGCAAAGACATTCCCGAGGCCTGTGAGATCAGTCGTTGCTCCCCGCGCTACGTTCCCCGCAGCACCTTGGCCTTGTCCCGGATCGATGTAGTCGACAACGCTCTGCGTACCCTGTCCGAGTTCTTGGACACCATCTTGAAATGCGCGGGACGCTTGTGCGAGGCTCTGTTCCTCCTGCTCGTTGAGGAACCCGGCCTGAGGGTCGCCCTGATTCCGCACGACACCCACTGCTCGAACCTCTCCGTCCGGCCCCTCCCGGAACTGGACTTCGTTCGCGGAGATCCCCTCATTGGCGTTGGCGTAGCGCTGCCGGATCTCGTCGGTACTGAGGTCATCTGTATCGCCGCTGAACTCTGGTTGGTCCAGCTGTCGCGTCGTGACGCCTCCGGCAGTCGCATCATCGACAGCCTGCTGATCGAAGCCACCCGAATACGACTCGTCAATGGATCCCGCCCCCTGGTCCAGCACATTCGCTGCGAACCGGACTACGCTCGGGTCGTCAACCTCCGGATCCGGTCGGTTCGGGTCAGCATCCTGAATCGCGCCGCCAAAGGCGCGATCGAACGCCTCGTCGCCCTGCCCGGCAGCGGCGTCCCCGGCAGCGTCGAGATCGCCTTCTGCGAGTTCGTCAGCGGACCGCTGCAGGTCGTTCACACGACCGCCAACAAACTCGTCGGCCTCTCCGGCGAGGTTGTCGCCGGCGGAATCGAAGTCACCGGCAGCGGCGTCATCAACTGCCCGCCCAACAGCTTCGTCCGTGCTGCCAGCCAGATAGTCGGCGACCGGTGCGCTCTGCTGAACGACACCACTGGCCCCTTCGTCGAGGCCGCCCGCCATCGCGTCTGTGTATCCAGCCACATCGCCGCGTTGTAGCGCCTCGACCTCACGGTTGAACGCTTCGTCGACGCCGCCTGCGAGCGCGTCAGCAGCAGCCGCTGCGTCGCCACGCTCAGCGGCTGCGGCAGCCCGTCCGACCGCTTCGTCAGTCGAACCGAGCACCACATCGATACCGTCGCTCATGCGTTCGTCGGTCGTTCCGACGCTTCGGTCGGCGACCCCGGCGAACTCTTCGTAGGACGATCGTGCCAGGTCAACCGCTCCGGAAACCGTCTGATCTGCGTTGGCGATGTTCTCGTCGACGCCGGTGGCGTTGTCCACCGTCTGCACCACATCCTGTGCAGGACCGGGGAGCGAGTCCATGATGCCCGATCCGTCGGGACCTGTGGACTCTCCGGAGCGAGTCGTGTTGTTCGCTTGTTGGAGCTCCTGTGGTACTTCCGGCCTCGATGGACCAGTCGACGCACCGGAGCGCTGCATGTTGTTGGCCTGTTCGAGGTCCTGCGGTGCCTGTTCGAGCGAGTCCTGCGTGCCTTGACCAGTGTCACCATCAGCCTGTTCGATAGCAGACTGTCGCTGCTCGGCTTCGAACTTGCGCTCGCCAGCACCCGAGAGGCCCTCGATCGTGTCACGGGCGTTGCTCAGCTGGCGGTCGATCTCTTCCCGGCGCTCGAACGCCATCTTCTCTTGACCCTCCTGCCCGGTGCCCTCAATCGCCTCCTGAACTTCCTCACGATTGGCTTCGTTGAGCCGCGTGGCTGCCTTATCGGACAGTTCGTAGCCGCCACTCTCCGTTTCGACGAGGTCCGAGCCAGCGATGTCTGGGTTCTCCAGCGCCGAGTTGTTCGCCACCTGCTGTGACATGGCCTCTGCTGCCTGATTCCGCTGGATGTTTTCGAACACCTGTCTGGCCTCGCCGGTGAGCCGAAACCCACTCTCAGTAGACTGCACGTCACTCGCGCTGAAATCGGCTGGTCGAGCGTCCCCTTTCAGTTCGAAGCCAGAGCCAGTCAGTTGCACATCATCAGTAGTAGCGCTGTCTCGACTCGGAGTGTCGGACATCATCCGGGCACGCGTTTCGAACTGATCTGCGGCCTGTTCGCGCTGGAACTGATCAGTCGTGACGGTTCGGAAACTGCCGTCGTCAGTCTGTTCGACAGTGAAGTCTTCGCCCCGTTCCACATCTTTGCCCGTCTGCTCTTCGAGCGTGGATTCGGCAGCTTCGGCAGCCTGTTCACGCTGGAACTGGTCGGTGAACTGAACCTCTCCGCCGCTGATTTCGAGGTCCTCTTGCGAGACGTTGTCTTCCGTCTGCTCGTCGACGGCATCCACGATTGCGCTCCCGACCTGGTCATCTTCGCCGATCTCTTCGCGCACCTGTTCGTTGGCTGCGCCGTAGCGGTTCCGCTGGACGGTCGCAGCACGGTCGTAGATGTCTTCTTCACCGTCGTCGCTGTTTTGAGACTCCGCACCTCCATCCGGCGGCGACATAGGCGAGCTTGTAGCACTCGAACCGCCCCCTCCGCCTGACGAGGAACCAGTGGTCTCTGATCCAGAGTCGCTAGACGATGACGGCGGCATATCCGAGCCGCTGTTCGTCGACGATCCCGATCTACCGCTCGTGTTGGACGATCCCGAGCCGGAGCCCATATCTGGCGAGTCGGTTGGGTCATCGGGCGTGTCCGGCCGGTCGTAGTACTTCTCCATCGAGGTGCGCGAGTCCTGTTGCTGACTGTCCGACCCTGACATATCGTCCGTGTTGGTAGTCTCTGGCGGTGCAGGCGTCTCGGTACCTCCACTACCCGACGTAGTATCTTGGCCGCCACTGCTGTCAATCGAGGGCGGCGTATCCGATGATGTGTCTTCCGTTCCCGCCGAAGGGGTTGTATCACCATCACCGGTCGGGAGGTTGTCCCGGCCCCGCGGCCCTGGAGAAGTGCCGGCCGGGCTCGCTGTCGGGCTTTCCGGAGTGTCTTGGCCCACGTCGACGGGCTCCGTCTGTGGGTTCATCGGGTCGGATTCGGCATCGTCCCGAAGGCGTCTCGTGCTCGTGTCGCCACCTGTGTTACCAGTGGATCCGCTGCTGTCGCCGTTCGACTGGCTGCGATCAATCATGCCGGACGGATCACGGGAATACGACCGACCACTACTGCCCGAGTTTGAGGTACTACCCGACGAGGAGGTACTACTAGTGGTCTCGTTTGCGCCACCGCCAGAGTCACCGCTGGAACCACCCTCAGTGCTGCTTTGCGAATCCGTCGGATCGTCGGGCGTGTCTGGCCGGTCGTACCATCGCTCCATCGCTGTTCGGTTATCCTCCGCCATTGTTACCGTCCCTCCTCTTCGAACCGCCCTGAGCCGCAGGAGCGACCAATACGGCCGTCTCGATCACTCAGCTCGTCGGTGACCAGACCCGGCCGTTCGATGCTCTCTCTTCCAGACTTCTCCACGGATGCTGTAGGCCTCATATGCCGAAAAATACAGTCTAATAATCCTTTAAACGGTGACTACAGCACAACCCACCCGTAGAAGTCGGGCTCGGTGTCTATGCGACAAGCGGTGAGGGACTGATGTCCCACCCGTCCAACCGTAAAGCAATTCGAGTGCCCGCTCAGGGAATCGAACCCTGGCGCACGCGGTTTCTGCCCTCGGCGTCTTGACGGCCGAGATCATTCCGACCGTCGCCGGTGGTGGTCAGGGCGTTGGAGCGTACGCGCCGACAGCGAGCTCGTGGAGTCGAGACGAGTGAGAGGTCAGCGATCGTCGAGGACTGTCGCCACCGCGTCGATGGAGCCGACGGTAACGCCGCTGACCTGGTACTCGGTGAAGATCTCGCCGTCGTCAGTCCGGACGATCCGAGCAGTGACCCGGTCGGCCGCGCGGAGGTCGGTCTTCGACCCGTCAGGGGTAGGGGTTTCGTCAACGCGAGCGGCCGCGCTCGGGGTTTGCGCCGGGAGATCCGGCCGAATGCCTGCTTCACTCGCCATGCTGTTCTGCCTCCTGGAACCGCGCCGAGATCGCGGCCGCCTCGCTCACGCTGATCCCGTCGACGTCGTTCCAGTCCACTGCTTCGAGCGCGTCGAGGACATCGGCGACGGTCGTCATTCGAACTTCGGCACCTCCAAGGCCGCCTGGAGCTCGTCACGCAGTTCCTCCACCTCTGCCTCGGCGAGGGAAAGCTGGACCGAACCGAAGTCGCCGACCGAGAAGCGGATCGTCACGTCCTGTGGCGTCCTCGGCTCCCGGATCGGGATGATTGACACGTTGACGTCGTCATCTGTCCCGCCGCTGATCTCCAGATCTGCGAAGCCTGCATCTTCGACCTGGCCGGTGACGTCATCGAGCGGCGCGATATCTTCGTCGACGTAGTCAGAACTCGGCAGGTGGTCGCCGTCGATCTCGTCGCCGGTCTCGCTGGAGTCGTCGGCGGTGGCAGTGCCACCGACGCCCGTGAGCGTCGAGAGGGCAGCTGCCGCGCCGAGGATCTTCCGACGGGTGGCGTCGGCTCCTCGATCGAAGGCCGCGCTCTCTTGGTCGTCGTTACTCATCGTTTCCCCCTGCCCACTCGCAGTGGTCCTCAGCGGCGGCGAGAAGATCGTGAGCGAGGTCTTCGGCTTGCCGTGGCGTGAGCGTTGAGAGTACGCCGATCGTTAGGTCACCAGAGGCCGAGACTGCCGTCACGTCCAGTGTGACACCATCTCGGGTCGTGTTGATCAGGATAGCGCCGGTGTCCTTGTCCCCCTCGATATCGAGGTGCGGAGTGCGTGCGTTGGAGCGTGTCGGTGCCTCGATTGTACCGTAGCCGACACCGCGCTCGTAGCCGTAGCGCGCTGCGAAGTCCGTGCTGTTGCTTCGGTCGTCACTCATCGGCCTCATCCTCCATTTCACGCGCCTTTTCAGCCATCGCCAGCAGGTTGTAGGCGAAGTCTTCGACTTCGTCGGCAGGCAGGGTGATGTTGCCCCCAAGCGCCGGCTCTCCGTTGATCTGCCCGTGCGTCAGTCCAAACGAGACGACGCCCGGATTGAGAAGCTCGTGGATGATGAGGTGGGACTGCTCTGTATCGATCCCCGCATCCCAATGCTCGAACCGAGCGAAAGCCGATCCCTCGCCGGTATACATCCAATCGTCGTATGCTGTGCTATCAGTCGAACTGTTCTCTTGGTCGTCGGTGTTATCCGACGGCGTCGTGTGTTTGCTCATGCTGGTTTGCTCCAGCACCGCGGTCGGGCCCTAACCCGGCCGTCCTTCCTACGAGATGATAAGACGGCAAGCGGTGCGTATCTCTCACTCACGCCGCGACCCACTTAGTTGTTTGCACTATTGCACACATTTGCATTGTCGCACACAATTAAGTGGGCATAGGTGCAAACACGGAAGTATGGGTGACGAGAACCCCCCGGCCGTAATGGGCCGGTATCGTGCAATCATGACCGAAACCGACCGCGAATACATCGCGGGCGGCGACGAGATCGAGGAAAACAAACGCCACCAGTCGATTACTCGCGTCCGGAAGCGGGTCGGTGATGAGCTCCCGAAGGACATCGAAGTCCTCGAAGAGCACCATCCCGATCTGCTCGACGAACTTCGAGCGGTCGTCTGTGGTGACAGTCCTGCTGACCTCACTTTCTCACCCCTCGGGAAGAAGAACATCAGCTACGGCCCGAGTCGCCGTGGAGATGCTGCCTTTGTCCTCCGTGTCGGCACTGAGGACGGCACTGTCGAGATCCACCTGGACGAGGAGGAAATGTACGGACTGTGGACCGAAGTCCAACACACCCCGTGGCCGGACGCGCCCGACGAGCGGGAAGAGGTTGGGGAGCTGCGGCGAAAACTCGTCGAGCGTGCGATGGGGGCAGACGCTGAGATGCTCCGGGACGCGCTCGATGGGATCGATCCACACTGGCAGGAGCGATGAGTGAGAGACAGGTACCTGACCCACCGAAGCGGGTTGAAGACTTGCTCGAAAAGGATATTCGTAAATACCTTTCAGAGTCTGATGAGGCTGTTTCGAGAGAGTACAGCCTCCAGAAACGAGACGGGACAGTTCGGTGTACTCTCATCAGAGAGGCCCGGAAAGAGAGCTCTCCGAAACAAGTCACGCAATGGTACGATCCGAAGCAGCGTATCACCATCATACCCCTCCCCAATCCAGATCAAGAAGATGATGACGAGTAATCCCGCGGAAGGGGGTCTTCGAGGCCGACCCCGTGGGGTCGCGGCTCAATGTATACGACCGACGCGATGTATGCACCTGGACCGTCGTCAGCAGCGCGCCGGGTGCATAGACTCGGCCCGTACCACCAGGTGGTCCGTCCCGATCACGGCGGCGACCGATGATCCCTTTATAATGAATCGGCACTCTCTCACTCCAGATCGACGCACCAGCACCCCCCGTGCATACTCACGTACTTAAAGAAACCAGCCATGACCAAACGAACGAGCCTCAAGCTGACCGATGAACGGAAGATCCTCTTCGACAAGGCGAGCGAGATCGTCGCCGACGGTCCAAACGACGACCCGCCACGCAGCGACGTGATCGACGCCGCGCTGACCCACCTGATCGAGAGTCAAGAGAATCTTCAGAACGTACGTGACCGCTACCCCCCGCAGGAGGTGAAAGACTGCTGCAACACGTCGGTGATCGGGCTGCGCTACCGGACGAGTATCGAGTCGAAGTGGCGCTGAAATAGGGAATTGTGTTCACGGCGCGTCCCGTTCAACTACCAGTTACACCAGGCCCACCGAGTGTTTTTACCCGATCCCGACCAATACTGAATTATGCCAAGCGGCCCCGACAACTCTCCCGGTCCGGACCCTTCTACCCTCGAAGCGGTTGATCACGTACCTGCTGGCATCAAGCCAATGAATCTCCGAGTGACGTACACAGAATCGAAGGTCAGCGATTATGTCGCGCTGACTCGTTCCAACAAGGTTCTCTGCATCGAACTCGGGCCACCACTATTCGGAATTGTGAAGAAAGCAGGGAAATACAACAGCCTCAAGAACGAGCTCAAAGATGCATTAGGAGCTCTCAGCGTCGGCGAAATAATCTCGCACTTCTCTGAGACGGTGATGAAGTACGTGCTGGATCTTGATCCTCATGCTTCAGTCCCGGGTACAGTTGGTATAGGGACTGCTGCATACCTTTTGAAGAAGTTGTGGGAGAGGGGGAAGCTGATGCTCGGCTACATTCACCACGCATCTATCGATGAACTCAGCAGTTGGATGGGGATGATTGAGGCAGCGAAAGAGAACGCAAATCTCACTGTGAGTTAGTTTCTCTCATCACATCTACCGCGCGTCGTCTTCAGCAATAGTGAAAGGGGCGATAGAAGCTATTTTCTGGACGCAAGAGTAGGGGTCGAGACCGGGAAGACACTCCTCCAGAGCCGAATCAAACGACTGGTTCGATAGCGACGTGGTTGTGCTTGAGCCGAATCAAACGACTGGTTCGATAGCGACGTGGTTGTGCTTGAGCCGCGGGGCCTTCGAGCGGCCGTCTTCGACATACTTGATGACGTCGATGCGGGCGAGCTTCTGGAGATCGCGGCTGACAACACCCTTGTCGTAGCCCAATTCATCAGCGAGGGCGCGGACCGAGTCGGGGTCGTGGTCTTTCAGGTGATCGAGGAGATCGAGGCGGCGCTCGTGGAAGATGTCCTCGGCGCGCTCCCGGGCAAGGACCAGCGTGTCCGGGAAGCCGTGATGCGTGAGCGCTTCCGAGAACGCAGCTCGGAACTCCAAGCGGTCATCAATGTCCGCTTCATCGCTATCGAAGTCGTTTGGATCAGGGACAGAGGGTGGGGCTTCTTCAAATTCTGGCATACTTCTCACTTCCTGACTGTTGTTATGATTGCAACGGTTAAGACTGTTTCGATAGTCTAAATGGCGTGGGTTTCAGTGATATTCAGCTAAGCGAGATTACTGTCGAAAGTTTTAAGTGGCAGCGCCTCGTTTTGTAAAACAGGAGCATCTCTGTTACGCCGGCCGGCGTTCTACCCATCTGCTATCTGAGTAGCGGCCTTCTGCGTCGTGAAATCACCAGCTTGAGAGCGGGGGCTGCGCTGGTGCGACGGGTGCGCGCGAGCAGTGACTCTCTGGTGAGTTGCATGAACACGAACACATACGCTACGATGACAGACGAACAGGTGATCAAAAATGGAGCGGCTTGACTACATCGACCTCGGGACCTACCGAGGAGACGAGTACTTCCTCGTCGGGTACGTTGAACCAGACCCCGACGACTTCGCAGACTTCGAGCCGGCAGAAGATGCCGAGAACTACGGGTGGTCTCTGGTCCAGAAAGCCGAGTCACCACTCGATGAAAACGACGAGATCGTGGGGATGGACACGCGCCACGATCAACCACATCTGGACAAGGAGTTCCTGCCCCACGACAGTGAAGAGGAGAAGAAGGTGTGGCTCGACGACAGTTATTCCTACCAGCGGATGCGCGACTACCTTCTACAGAACTGGCAGGGCTACGCCGATCTCCATATCTACTACAACGAGTAGTTCCCTTCGGGGATAGGGTTCGAGTACGACAAACGGCTTTACATCTGCTGATCAAAATAAACCGAGTGTCACTATATGGATTCTAAGCCTGGATAGTAGGCCCAATCTTAAGGATAGCCTTAATCCTGAGCTCTACAATTCTCGATCAATCTGGAGCTTTCGTCCTGCGCGTTCAGCGGCTGTCGAGTGCCGTTGTGCGAGGTTTTCGAGATGGCTTCGAATGCTTTCTGCTACGTCGACGTCGACGTCGTCGGACTGCCGAAGCTCCTTCCACACCGCATGCATGTCTTCACTGACTGCAATGCCGATCGTCTCTGTCTTCTTCCCTTCATTCAGTCCTTCGAGGAACTCGTCGAGATCGAAGTCGCCGACCGACTGTGTATCTGTATCCGATTCATCTGCATCGTCCATCGCTTCGTTGAACGGGTTCTCTGAACTCATTGTTAATCTTAAGATTAACCCTAAAGGTAAGTCTCTAACGTCTCTTCAGTGATCTCAACACTGCTGTCTTCGGCGTACTGGCGAGCGCCGGCACGGAAGCCGTGGTAACACTGCTGGCGGACGCTGCGGGGCGTTCCATCGCTTCGCTGCACGATACCTCGGATAGCATCGGCCCCGAACGGGTCAGCCGGGTAGCCGTCGTCGTACTCCTCTTCCCGCGCCCATGCGAGCCAGCGTGCGATCAGTTCCGAGGTCTCTTCGGGCCCGAACCGTTGGAGCGATCTGTTCTTCGCTACCAGACGCGAGGACAGTGTCTGTCGGAGTTCGTCGATACGGTCGGCTGCTGTGGGTGTCCCGAACAGGAAGAGGAGAAAGACCGGCTCGGTGTCGCCGAGGTCGCCGACGGATTGGAGCGCTGCGAGGAGTTGCTCGAACGTCCGGGTGTTCCGAGCGGCATCCTCCATCTGATCGACCTGGACGACACACGCGATGTTCTGTTTCTCCAGCTGCGCGGCGACGTCCTCGACGACCTGTCGCACGTCATCGGTGGCGTGAGGGTAGGTCTCGGGAACGTCGATCTCGTCGTAGCGGGCTAACTCATCGAGGAGGCGAGTGTAGAACCGGCGCGTCGTGATCGACTCGACTTCGCGGATGCGTGCGATGAAGAACTCGTCGCTGCGGGGGCCGTCCGCGAGTGCGTCGTAGACGAGGTCTCGAAAGTGCGTTTTGCCAGCTCCTCGCTTATCGATGATCGAGACGTGACCGGCTCGGTTCAACAGGTGGCTGGCTACCTCGTTCAGGAGGTCGTCGTTCGCTCGTACTGCGATCCCTGGATCCGGTAGGGTTTCAGCGGTGAACGGGATGCGCTCGGGGTCGATCCCGAGTTGATCCGCGTAGGCCCGCTGTGACTGTTCTGTATCGTCTAAGGCCTCGGTGAACGGGTCGGACATCAGTACTTCCTCTACTGGCCTATGATTAGGATTAGTCTTAAGATTAAGTCAGACAATCGGCAGACAGGCCGCTAACTCTATCCGTCACCCAAGATACACGACCGGCGTGGGAAACGACTGGCCGACTCTCGTCTGTGAGGAATGTGGCGAAGAGTACCAAGTTCGGCCGGACCGCGTTGACGACTCTCTGTACTGTAGCCCCGAATGTTTACACGAAGGACGGAAGCAACGCATCGAGGCGACGTGCCAACGATGTGGTGACACCTTCGAGGCGCGAGAGAGTCGGGAGAATCCCACCTACTGTTCTAAGGAATGTCAGCGAGCGAGTCAGCGAGAGGAGTGGAGCGAAGATGGAAACCCCCGTTGGGACGGCGGGCCAGTGACGGTCGAGTGTGAGGTCTGTGGCGACGCGTACGAGGTCGTTCCGGCGCGCGTTGAGGAAACGCGGTTCTGCTCTTACGAATGTCGCATCGAGGTGCTTAGGAAAAACTGGCGCAGCGACGGGAATCCGAGATGGGGCGGTGGGTTGGTCACAGTCGAATGTGAGCAGTGTGGCGACGAGTACGAAGTCGTTCCAGCTCGCGTTGAGGTAACGCGGTTCTGTTCGCGTCTGTGCTATCACGACTACCTGGCGACACAAACGGGGCAAGAAAATCCCAACTGGCAGGGTGGAGTCAATCTCTACCGCGCTCTCCGTAGCCAGTTCGGGGATCGGGCGTGGGATGCAATCCGAAAGCGAGAGATTGACGACGAGTGCCTTCTCTGTGGGAGCGAGATGGATCTGGAATTACATCACATCATTCCGCTCAAAGCAGGCGGGACGCACGGCGCCTGGAACCTGATGACGCTCTGTGTGAGGTGCCACGGCATCGTCGAACACTACACCCGCCAGCACGTCACGTTGCACTTGGTCCCGTCCACCTACCGGTAACCGGTAGGTTTGCGGGGGAGCACGGTAGGGTTGTCACGTCCTTCACCCGAGCAGTGGGGCGAGTGTGATCGACCACGACGCTGCGATGACGCACGCGACGTATGCAACCTTCGCCGTCCCGGCCGGCCCGATCACGCCCTCCTCGTCGCCGAGGAACTCACTGAACCGTGACTGGCCCGGTGCAGGTTCATCTTTTTGCTGTGCTGCCTCCAGGTAGGGATCGACTGTGTCACCCCGGTCGCCGTGCCGCTCGCCTTCGACGCGCCGAACGAACGCCCGGCGCTCCGAGGGGGTTGGTGGATCGCGTTCCGCTGCGAGTGAGGCGTACCGGGACGGGTCGTAGTCCACGTCGTTCGGTGGGTTCGCCGTCCGCGGGTTCATCACCGGGCCGCGCTCGAACGGATCAGCGCGCGATGTCGGGCTTGTCTCCCGCGGGTCGAACGGCTCGCCGGCGAAGGGGCGAGGATCCAGTGCGACAAAGTCGGTCGTGCCGAAGTCCAGCGGATCCTTTCCAACGGCGGCTCGCATCTTGTTCCCGAGCTGCGTCGGTGACTGTGCACGGTACGGGTTACTGTCCGAGTGGCGAATCCACCCGCCAGCGTCTCGGAGGGCTTTCGCGCCGATGTCGTTGTCAGCCCAAAAGGTGACTGCGGTCGAACGGAGGCCGTGCCACATGATGTCGCCGTCGTCGAGGAACCGGGCGTTCGGGAGGACGTGGTCTTTCATCGTCCGCTCGGTCCACTTGTAGTTCTCGTCGATGACAGTGTGCTCGCTGAAGAACGCCTCCAGCGCTGCGGTGACCCGACGAGACCAGTTGAACGGGACGATACGGGCACCCATCTCGCTCTTCGGTGAATACCGGCGTTGGTAGTGGAACTCCTCCACCGTGTCGGCCTCGATGTCGTCGCCGCCGTCGTCATCGTCGTCGGAATCGAAGTTCTCCTGCGAACGCTCCCAACAGTAGCCGCACCCGCATGGCTCGAAGGCAGGAATCCTGATGTACCCTTTCCGCCAGTTGATCCAGCCTTCATGGAGGTGCATGACCTCACTGATGCGCATTTTCAGCCGGCCGGTGCAGAGAATCATCACGACTGCGGCGAGTCGTCGGTACTGGTCGTCGATCTGGAGAGCCGCGCGGTACAGATCGAGGAACTGGACGCGATCGAGGGCGTCTTCCCGGGAATGTCGGTGGTCGGGCATACTGTATTTTTTACCGACGTATGTAAAGCAGTAAGCCCGGATTTGCTGACAGGTTCGTGTCGAAGTGGGTCAGCCAACTTCGACAAATAGGCGTCGAAGAAAAGGCAGAGAGATCGACAATCCGGGTGGAGTGGCGTCACCTGTGCTGAGAGGAACGCACCGCCAGTGACGGTACGGTCGTGCTGGTAATCGTTGATCCCTACTGTGAGTGGCTTCCCCCCACCGACCAACTGATGAGGCGAGCGTATCACCCTCCGGCCAACCGGATTCTTACAGCGCATACTGCGTTCGTTGACAGAGTTGGTACTGAATCTGGACGACCGGGCACCGGGTTGGCCGGTGACGGTTGAAGATCGAACGTGGGTTGGTCGGTGAGGGTGTCCAGGATCCGGGTCAGGTGAGCCTGTATTTCCGGTCGTCTTCCTGCTGGACAGTGCCCTGTTCGGCGAGGCGGGTGAGGCCCGACTCGACATCCGACGGTGACAGGCCCTCGATCTCTCCAGCCAACTGTCCGACGGTGACGGTGTCGTTGGTCTCGTAGTGGGTAGCGAGCCGGTTGTTGACGATAGCTTTCTTTCCTTCGAGGCCGGGCTCGTCTTCTTGGTCCTCAGTCTCGGGTTCCTCGATCTCTGTTCCGCCGTCAGAGGCGGCTTCCACTGTCGTGAACTCGGTGTCGGCGAGCTGGCCCTGGTCATCGTCGGGATCGTCGCCTTCGGTGTAGCCGACGCCCGATTGGATCGGCGTGACTTCTGTGGTGTTCCGCACGATCTCCAGTTGGAGCGTGCCGTCGTACGTACTCACCCGGGCGTCCTCGATCAGGAAGCACTCACCCGGTTCCAGTTTCCCGGCGGCGGTCGTGCCGAAGAAGTCCACAACGTCGATCGGGCCGGTCTCGTCTTTCACCGTCCCGGTCTCTGCCGGACCGCCAGCACCGATGACCTCATCAGAAGTCGGGCTCCAGTCAGTTACCTCGACGGTCACGCTCCGGTACGGGTTCCCGTCCGTGTCCAAGTCTTTGATCGCAGTAACGCGGTCTTCTAACCGCTGCTCGGTCGGCGCAGTCTCTTCTGCTTCTTCCTCTCCCGTCTCGACTTGGAACTGTTCAGGGGCATACTCCAGCCCGTCTGCTTCGAACGTCACGCCTTCCAGGGCACGCGGTCGGTTCCCATCGTCCTGCTCCGGGAGTCGGATCTCGGTGACGTTCAGTGTTGTCTGGCGTAACTGCTTCCAGAACGTCGATGCCGCCACCTTCGTGTAGTCGTTCCCGTTGCAGAAGTTGGTGTAGGCGTTGTAGATATCGTCCTTCGTGAGGCGACTTCCCTGCTCGTTCTTGAGGCAGTCCACGCGGAACGCCTTGATGTGGTCCGAGTACCGTTCGTAGAGTTCCAGCCGCTCCTCGTTGCTCTCGGGGAGCGAGACGTCTTTCTGCTCTCCAAGGCGATCGATGCCGGCGAGGGCGGCATTCAGCAGGCCACTCAGTTCTTCGTCTGTCGTCAGCGACTCGACGAGGCCGGACTCCGATTCCTTCTGATAGGGATCGTCTTCGTCGGGCTCGGACGTGTACTCGTACGGCAGGTGGATCGGGACGAGGCGACGTTTGATCGCCGTCGTCCGCTCGCCGAGGATCGGCGGACGGTTCGCGGCGAACATCATGGTCGCCCGGTTCGAGAAGTTGAACCCCTGCTCGCCTTTCGGTTCGACCCACGTCTCGCCACCACCGGTCAGGTCCTTGAGCATCCCCGGATCGTGGATCTTCTTCTGTGGGAGGTCCTCGCCGATGTTGGCCCACTTCCCGACGAGGCTCGATGCTGCGAACCGGTTGTCCGTGATCTTCTGAAGGCTGAGGCTCTCGACGTTCCGAGCGTCTCTGTCCGGGCCGTTCAGGAACGCTCGCACGATGTCGTACCACGTGGACTTCCCGTTGCTCCCCTCGCCGAAGAGTATCAGGAAGAGGTGCTTCCACTCGGTATCGTAGTCAGTCAGCAGCGTGTGGCCCAACACCTCCAGAAGTGTCCGGGCGTCGGCGTCCCGCTTCGTGATGTCACGCAGGAACCGAAGGATGCCTTCGGGAACCGCGGTCTCGTCGTACTCCACCGGGAGGTAGGTCGTGAACTGGTACTTCGGGTCGTGATCGAGCAGCGTCCTTTCGTCGACGTCGAGGACACCGTTCTTCACACACAGAAGGTTCGCATCGAACTCGCCGGCTTCAAGCTCTCTTCGTTCAACGGTCACCTCTTTCAGCCGGCCGATAATCTCCCGCTTCTCGTGTTGGCTGTAGTACTCTCCGAGGTTCCGGTCCAGTTCGCGGCCGATCAGGTACTTCGCAGTTGAGTCGTAGATCCCAAGATCTTCGTCGTAGACGTGTAGGTCCTCGGTGTCTTCCGGCGTGAGGAAGTGGTACTTCGACCGGAGGAGTTGGACCGCAGCGTAGCGGCCGTCGAACTGGTTGTTCTCGTAGATGTAGCGCACGCCGTCCCACGTCAGAACATCGTCCCCGCTGACCGATGGCTTCTGGCGTTTCGTCACGTCTTCCTCGTCGGTATCGATCCCGATGCGGTCTGCCCACACCGAGTTCAGCCACCCGAGTGCTTTCCGAGCGGCGACGAGTGGGAGGCCGTCGTGATCGTCCGGGACTTCGTCAACCGGGTAGGTAGTGTACTCGCCGGCGATGTGCCACAGCGCGGCGTCGGGGATGATCGACTCTTCGCCGAATTCTCCGTGCTCGCGCGCGTTGGACCACCACTCCCACGTCTGCCTGAACACGTCTTCGTCGTCCGAGTCGCCACCGTGATACGGGATCTCGCAGTCGCACGTCTCGTCCTCGTCGAGGATCCCGTAGTTCCGGAGCGTGCTGATCGCCGGCGGTGAGTACTGGTCCAGGTCGATCTTCTCGGCGAGGTGCTGGACTTGGTACTCGGTCTTCTCTTGATCCGGGTTATCCGGCGCGTAGTCGAGGAAGTGGCCGGTGACCGACTCGACGCTGTAGCCGGCGTAGAGGCCACACAGCGCGGTCAGCACGTTCACCTTGTGCGAGTTGGGGTGTTCATCCGGGCTGGCTTCCCGGAGCTGGAGGCCGCGGTGGTAGCACGTCGGCATTTCCTCGGGCGGCTCAACGTCCCGATCGATATCGTAGTCGCCCGCAGCGCGGTTGGTCGGTGAGAACTCCAGCAACGGCTCGCCGTCACACCGGACCCGCTCAGCAGCATCGGCCGGGTCGAGGACGTTCTTGATCGTCTCGTCTTGGATGATCTCGTACGGCGTATCGACGCCCGGGATCTCTGTGGGTGCGACGACGTGTTGACCGACGGCGCTTCCGCGGATGTCGATGTCCCACCCGAGGTCCTCGGTCATCTGGAAGTCCGACTCGTTGAGGTCCTGGTGTTGACCCTGGACGGTGAAGTAAAGGTGGAAGCCGCCGTTTTGGCTCTTCGTCAGGAGCGTATCGGCGGCGACATCCAGCCGGTTCACGTCGAAGTCGTCCGGTGCTTTGTGGACGTCAAGGTCGAAGATCAGCGTCGTCCGAGACATCGTCTCGGTGTCGTCGACGCCGACGATCGCCCACCAGTCGTCCGGCATCTGCTGAACCTCGTCGTGGGTGAAGACCTGCGAGGCCTCGTCGAAGTCCTGCCCGTACCCGCCCCACTTGTCCATCGGGCGCTTGTCCTCGGGACCGCGGGTGCGGATGTAGTAGAGGTCCTCGTAGTTGAGGGCGATCCTGTCGCTCATCGGGCACACCTCCGGTTACGTCCACCCTGTCCAACCGAATACTGGACCCCCCTGGACGTAGAGGTCTGGCGAGAGAGAGGCTGTAGCCTGTGCTTTCGGTGGGCTATTTTCCCACGTCCAACACGTCCAGGGTAAACACAGGGGTCTCGGAAACTAGACAAAAAGAAAAACGAAACCCGACCTCTGTTATCTGATAGAAAAGCCTCTACCCTGGACGTGTTGGACGTAGCCGTTCCACCCTCTGTAGATTGTCTTCTCATCGCCTCTCTGTCCGATCTGTACGTCCAGGGGGGTTGGACGTGCCCTGGACGTACCCTGGACGTGGCGAGGACGTCGTTGTTCGAAGCCGATGCCGCGGTCGTGATCGTGGTGGTGTGTTCGCTCATGGTCGTCGTTGCAGCTGCGAACACCCGACGCGTTTCAGCGCCGGCAGATCGAGCAAAAGACGCACCCGAAGCTACAGAGTAACGCTTAAGCCCATCTGCCGTGAAGAAACATCCACAGGAAGTGTGGTCGTCCCCGGCGAATCCCGCTGGCACGGGTTCGAGCCGGGGACGGTGTTTCTCCACAGGCGTTGATCGAATAGCCTGTCGTGTCTTCTTACCGGGTAGTACCAATTCCCTACTAATAAACGTACGCAAAATTAGGTCCTTTGTCTGACGCTGTTGGCCGGTCATGCGCGGAGTCCTCCCCACCAGCGGCCAGTCGCCCGATCGTAGAACTCGCGGACGCGCTGGTGCGTCTCGTCGATCGCCTCAACGACGATCTCCCCGCAGCGGCGACACTGCCAGGCGTTCGCTGCGCCGGCGTCGCGGAGCTGGCCGTCACAGTCAGGGCAGCCGTAGTCGGCGGTCATCGTTCGCCTTTCTCTACTTGCTGAAATTCTTGTTCTCCACATCGACTACACTGTCCGGGCCGGGTGAATTTCTGCATCTCACAGCTCACACACTCCCACCGATCGACAGTTTCGAGGATCGCCGGTATCTCTTGGACTGGAGTATTCTCGTCAGCCTCCCACAGAGCCCGTGCAGGCCCGTTTCGAGGGACATCCTTGCGCATACTCATGCGGCCGCCCTCCTATCGGTGGGGGTGTCGTTTCCCTCAGGCAATTGCTCTTCCGTAGGGTAAAAACACGTCAAGACGGCGCTGTCATCCGGATCAAAGACGTAGACGACGCCGCTATCAGGATGCATCCGTGTAGGTTCGGTGATGGCGGGGTCGTTGATTTCAACCGGTCGTGCCTCTCGGAATTCACGTTCGATGCGAGAGCGAGGAAACAGCTCGTTCCCGTCCACGCGTTCGAGCAACCGCTGCTGTGCATGAGAGGTGACGTGGACGTGCTCGATGAGCAGATCGTGATGCGCGCCCTCACAGGCCTCCAGATCGGTGTAGATTTCGGCGGCACTGGCGGGCGGGTCGTATTCGTCTGCTGTGTCCGGGGCGTTATTTTCCTTCATGGGTCGTTTGGCGCTCTGGTTGTATTTCAGCCGGGCAAGCGCGTGCAACGACCACGAAGAATTGTCCCTACCGGGTCTGCACAGGTCTTAATAGGACCATGTGCGAAGTATCCCGGTAGGAACGGCATCTCGTAGCCGTGCAACCGGCTTGGTGCGATGCTCGTTCCGTAATCCGGCTTCCTCACGTCCGCGCCCTGGCCTTCCAAACTGGTGCGCGGCACGAGTGCCGGTGTCTTCTGGAGTCAGTTATCTTCGATAGTGCTCCATATCCCCCTATTTGCCCTCGGGTTACAAATATCTACGGGACATAAAGAACCATTACAGGACACGAAAAGGTTTTCAGCATGGCACTTGATACAGATACTATGCCCGACCGTGGCCCGGAGAAGGCAGCGACACCACAGGAGATACTTGGGAAAATGGAGGTTTCAGATCTCCCTGTGTGGACTGCTTCCTCGCTCGCTGACGAGTTAAGTGTGAGCCGCCCGACGATACAAGATCGGCTTGAGGAAGTCAAGAAAGACCCCCGCGTACGCACGATGCAAGTGGGCAATACGAAGGCCTACTACGTAAGTGAGGAAGATCCGCGCCCCATCGAGGACCGTCACAAGGACAGCATCATCGAAGAGTTCACCGACGAATTCGTTGGATTACCGACGGCTCCTTGGACCGCTGTGCATCCGAATGACGGCCCTGCAGAGGCCGGGGACAAGGTTCAGATTCGTGTTGAGGGAGTACCCGGCCGTTGGCGTCAGCAGATGACACACACGTGGGATAGCCGCCGGGAAGAACTCATCTACGAGGAGACAAGCGACGACGAAACACAAGCACTCATCAGCGGTGAACTCTACGCGAAGCCGACGACACCGATTGAACACGAAAACTATCCCGACGACTACGATCTCGAACTGAACATCGGCGGAGAGTATCAGGAGGTCGAGGGCCGAAGTAGCCCGATTCTCCTCGTCGCAGGTGTGAAGAACTACTTAGTCAAACCGTGCAACGACGCGGTGTTTCTCAAAAACGTTAGCGTGGATTGGATGTCGCCGAAGGGCCACGGCCAGGAGCTGGAAACCTTCGAGATCACTCAGGAAATGATCGAGGGAGAGCAAGCAAGAGACGAAGCTGTGGAGGCCCGGGAAGAACACAAGCACGCCGCCTCCTCAGAAGATGCCGAGGTTGAGCAGCCGGGCATCGAGTTCGTGGAGATGATGTTGGATACCAGTGAAGCCGGGGAAGGTTGGCTGAAGAACATCATCGGCCTCGGCGCGATCTCCTTGGACGAAGACGCGGTGGAACTGCTGGTGGAGCACCCCAACTCACCAGTCGATTCTGAGGAAGAGCTCCAAGAACTCGTTGAAGAAGCGGCTGAGGACTGGAGAGGTGAACAAGAAGATGAGTAGCGACAACCGCGAGAACGGCCGCCGACACTTCGGGGATCGATTTGCTGAGCAGGTCGTCGATCCGGACGACTATAACCGGACACAGCGCTTCAAGGAGATCCACCAAGCCCGTCAGCGGGTGACCGAGTTCGTCAGCCAGATGGAGATGCCGAAAAGGGGCGGCGGGTCGTACAAACTGAGGGAAGCGACCCGTCTATCGAATCTTGTCTCGCTCTACATCATGGAGTTGGAACCGCTCATCGTACAGGGCGACATCGATGATACCGACCTCATTAGCGACAACCTCGCCTACGACTCGCTACTTGACTTTGCGTCCAGTATGGGGGTGAAGTCGGGGAATGATGAGTACGAACGAACTCTGAGCCCACAGGAGACGATGCACTACTTCTCAGCTGCAAATCGATTCTACGCCCGTATGGGTATGGATCTGGAGCTGGCAGAAGACGAGGGCGACGCCGGCTTCGATTACTCCGACATCTTGAATGAAGGGCCACCTGGTGAGGGCGAGAAGCCCGAGATCGAGGAGGTACAGGACGACTGATGAGCAAAGCTACCGAGGTCTCGGTGAACGAGCACATCACTGAGACGGAGTTCTGGAACACCCTGATGGAGGACGTCTACGGCATCCGGAAGGGTGGCGCGATCATCTTTCTCGATGCCGAAAACGCTCGAAAGGGCGTCGCTAAGACATCGGGAGCGGTTGCACTGGCTCGCCTGTTCGCCCGTGCGTTCCGGTACGACATCCAGTTCGAGGATCTCACGCTCTCGGGGACCGAGTACCTGCGCCGATACCAGGAGCACCCCGGCCAAGAGCAGCCGTCAGTGCTCGTCCTCGACGAGTTCGTGGGTGCGGGAGCAGGCGACAAGCGCCGAGCGATGGCTCAGCAGAACGTGGACTTCGGCCGTGCGTGGCAACTGCTTCGGACGAAGCGCGTCATCACAATTGCGACCCTTCCTGACTGGAACGAGGCCGACAAGCGCCTGAAGAAGCTTGCTGACTATCGTATCTGGTGCCGCGAGAAGCCGATCGGGACGTTCCAGCCGTACAAGGTTACTGTTCCGTTCAACTCTGACGGCGGGAGTGGCGTCCGGACAAAGGGCCTGAGCAAGGACGGTAACGGCGCACGTCGGATTCAGTTCCCGAACATGGACGCGCAGAACGATCCGTACTACAAGCACCTGAGCCAGAAGAAAGACGAACTCATCCACTCGGAGACGTGGGACGCCGACCACCTCCTCGATGATGAGGCCGAAGAGGTCAACGATCCCGATGTAGTGCGCCGGCGTGAAGCAATCAGGTACGCCATCCGGCTCTACGAACCTTGGAACGACGAGAACGACACCACCTACACAGACGTTGCAAAGGTCATTGAGGGCTACAAGAAGTCTTGGGTAGGTGACAGAATGAAGGAGTGGCGGGAGGGAGACCACCGCGAATTAGTCCCCGATCCAACGAAGAAATGAGTATCAAATCACCGTGGAAAATCCATAGGGTAGAACCGCAAGACAGCGGCCGGTCCAGACATTTCCACCACGGTCCCACAATTGGGTATATAGTACATACACGCATAGAGAATCAGCCAACCCATCTGGAAGCGACCAGCGCACCTACGCCAGCATGAACATGACTACAGAGATCCCCGAACCCGACGACGTCACTGAAGCACAGCTCGCTGAACATCTCGAAGGCCGACCGATTCGATATTCTCCCGACAAGGTCTGTAGCCGCTGCGACTCGAAGAACAGCCTGCGGATGAAGTACGAGGGTGCCGAGTTGGACGACCTCGTCGACGAGACCTTTGAGGAGCAGGAACGCATCCGCTTCACCGCCGTCTACGACCAACAGCCGTGGCTTCCCGGCCTGGAGTGGGGCGTGCGTGGACTGTTTCACGAACGGCATCCACAGCAGTCACAGGAAGAGATCGCCGCGGAGGAAGTCGCTCAGGCGATGGGGACAGCCACCCTTGTACGTGCGGAGGATGCAACGACGGTCCATCGCTCACCGGAAGATGAGTACGCCTACGATGATGAGCTAGTGCTGACCGATGTCAGCATTGAGTTCTACTCGCCGCCGAGCGAAGGCGAGGACACGACACCTACCGAACAGGAGGAGACGGTGATTGCCACAGAAATCGGCGATCGCCCCGACTGGCCTGAAGAAGAAAACGAGTGGCGAAAGCAACTCATCCGTAGCGCCAAGAAAGACGGAGATTGATCCTCCTCTTGTGTTGAATTCGCGCGGAACTCCCACCCTACCCTTCACTCGCCTCATTCAGCATTTGGCCATGCCTCCTTTGGATCGATGCCCTTCTGGTAAACCTCCGCAACAACCTCCCAATCTGCATCCGGTGGAGCGTATAGGAGGACGTACTGCACACTCCCTTTCTCGCGTTGATCGGCTGGACCACCATGTGTTTCTGAACTTTTCCTTCGATCTGTTTTCCGAGTTGGTACAGAGCGCTTGTCGTTTGTGGGCATGATTGGGCTCTCGAACGCGGCCGAGAGCGCCTATTGATACTCAGGGGTTTATCGCATCAACAGCCAAAGGAAGATATGTAGCAACCTTCCTTCCAGGTTCCCACCCTGGACGCTGTCTAACCGGATCAGGAGGTTCTTCCTCGCCTTTCCGGATGCCGCGTTCACCCGAGGCTGCAATGAGATCGCCAATGAATACTAAGCATCTTTCACCCCCGGTCCTGCCTGAGAACAGTGTGTGCAAGACTGCACATTCGCGCACCACTACGTTGCCTCTCGGTTGAAGCAGACGGCTCCTTATCGCCCTGTGAACGGATTCATGAGCGACCGATCAACGCGTTCGGACCACGTAGCGATGGAGTCCTTGTCGTCGCGCTGGCTGTTTGCATCGCCCTGCAGATCGAACCACGAATCTGGATCGGGATCAGGGCTGAAGCCGGGATCGGGATCAGGGTCGGGATCGGGGTCGGGATCGGGGGAGATTCCAAAGCCGAAGTCGGGAGTTATGGTCGTGTCGGTATCAGAGCCCGACTCCTCCCTCATCCAGGTGTCCGTAGTCGGCCTGGTGTCCTGATCCGTCGTCAGTCGCTCGTCGGGCGTCAGTCTAACATCAGGCCTGGAATTCGCGTCCGGGGTCACATCTGGCGAGATATCGAGTCGAGGCGATGTGAGATCATCAGACACCCCGGTATCGATTGGGCTGATAACTTGGCTATCAGCCGCTTCATCGACTCGCCCAACCACGTCTGTAGTTGTGCGCGTGTCGCTGTCTGGCCCGAGGCCAGTGTCGAGGACGCCATCCGACGCCAGCTCGGAATCCATCGAGCTGGTAACCTGTGACTGCTGAGCCTCGGTCTGTCGGGCAAGACCGCCACCGACCAGACCACCAGCCATAGAACCGAGACCCCCATCGGATGTTGTCGAAGCGGTTCCAAACTCGTACTGACTGCGTAGGTCTCCGCTCGGAGTCTCCTCACCGAGCCGGCGCTCAGCCATGTACTGCTCGAAGTTGTCAGACACCGACCCACCGCGAGCTGCGTCTGGATCACCGCGGCCACCGATGCCACCGCCGATATCATCTTGAGATGGGGTTCGATCACTGGTTGGG